>MDTG01386150.1_pt1 | contig 12122 bp, 8 predicted proteins | sample 811421 | NCBI WGS metagenome assembly MDTG01 (sample SAMN05326645, study PRJNA326480) | marine metagenome | isolation source: seawater | place: Pacific Ocean: South East | collected 2011
TAAATAAGTTAGTATCGCGATCAAAAAATTTAGGTTTAGGTGTATATCTTTTAACTATAGCTATTGCAAGTGCTCTCATGAACAACACAGCAATTGTAGCAGTCTTTATGCCTGTAACTATAAGATTAGCTCATCAATATAAAGTGAGTCCTTCAAAGTTATTGATACCATTAAGTTATGCAGCTATTATGGGGGGTACGCTTACTTTGGTTGGCACATCAACAAATCTACTAGTTAATGCTATATATGTTGATAATGGTGGTGTGTCATTAGGTATGTTTGAATTTGCTCAATATGGATGGATTCCCTTAACTATTGGACTAGTTTATGTTATTTGGATTGCTCCTCTGATTCTTCCATCAAGAACAATTACTTCTAGTTTAACAAAAAGTTACCATATGGCAGGCTATTTAACAGAAATGAAAATATCTAATGATTCACCTCTGATTGGTAAAACTTGTCGTGATCGTAATATTAATCAAAATTATGATGTTATGGTTTTAGATATCCAGAGAGAGGGTTATTTAATTTCAACTAAAGTTGGTGCAAAGGTAATTCAAGCTGGTGATATTTTATTTGTTAAAGGTAGCGTAGAAAGTTTTTTAAGGATGAAAGAAGTTGAGAAAATATCTCTTTTGACTGATGAAAAACTAACACAAAAAGAATTAGAGCAAGAAGATAACGTTTTGATGGAATGTATGCTTACGGATAAGTCTGACATTGTTGGTAAGACTTTAATGCAGAGTAATTTTAGAAAGAGATTTAGAACATTTATTCTTGCAATTCGTCGTGATGGATTAATTATAAGAAAAAAAATAGCACATGTTATTTTGCATACTTATGATACCTTACTTATTTACGGTGGAAGAAAAGAAATAGACAAATTAGCTAGTAGGGGTGATTTTATTTTATTGGGTGAAGTTCAAGCAGACCTAGTTAAGTCTAGATTTTGGTGGGTAAGTATTCTTGCTATAATTACGACAATTATTTTAGCTGCTTTTGGTATCCTTCCAATTTTAAAAGGAGCTATTATAAGTGCAGTTATTCTATTATTGTTAAGAATAATATCACCAAATGAAGCTTACCAATCAATACATTGGCAAGTAATAGTTTTGATAGCAGCTCTGATTCCTTTAGGTATTGCAATAGAATCAACTGGTACAGCCGCTTTTATAGGACAATTAATTTCTGAAACTGTATCTGATTTTTCTCCAAACAAGCAACCTTATATTTTATTAGGCTTGATATATCTAATAACAATGATATTAACTGAAGTTTCATCGAATACAGCTACTGCAATTATAATGGCACCAATTGTAATGGCAGTTACAAATCAAATGGGAATAGATGCACGACCATTTATTTTTGCAGTCTGTTTTGCTGCATCAGCTTCTTTTGTAACTCCTGTCGGCTATCAAACCAATTTAATGGTCTATGGACCTGGTGGATATAAATTTTCGGATTTCATCAAGGTTGGTTTGCCATTATCAATTATATTTTGGTTATTGGCAATATTATTTATTCCTATAATTTGGCCTTTCCAGTAGAATCTTTTTTATAATAACTAGATAATTCACTAAATCTGCTTAACAATATTATCTAAATTCTGGGCTGATGAGCCAAGGAAACAAACGACATTCCAGACTTCAATCCTTCCTAGATAATCCTTCTAAATCCATGTGGTCACTTGCAATACCAATTATTGCTGGGATGGGAATTCAAACACTTTATTCTTTAGTTGATATGTTCTTCATTGGAAAGTTAGGTGGTGATGCTATAGCGGCAGTCGCCTTTAATATGCCAATCTTTTTTTTTGTAATGGGTCTTTCGTTTGGTTTAGGTGGTGGAGTCACTGCATCCATTGCAAGATTTATTGGATCAAATGATAAAGTTAATGCTGATAATTCAGCTGAGCATTCTATTGTTATCGCACTTTTAATAAGTGGTATACTCACCACAGTAGGTTTGGTCTATGGAGAAGAAATCTTAACTTTTATGGGATGTACACCAAGTGTCTTACCAGAGGCATGGAAATATCTTAAAGTTAGTTGTTATGGCTTATCCTTTGGTGTCTTATCAGCTTTCTTTAGATCTATACTTGCAGGTGAAGGCGATATGAAACTTCCCATGATTTTAGCTGCATTAGGAACCGTATTCAATATTATACTAGATCCTATTTTTATCTTTACTTTAAATTTAGGTGTTGTTGGAGCAGCGTGGGCGACTACAATTAGTCAGTTTATTGTTTTTATAATTTTTACGTATGTGTTATTTGTAAAAGAACATTCTTATGTTCGATTTAAAATGAAAGATTTTTCACCATCAAAATTTATTATTGCTGATATTATAAAAGTTGGAATTCCAGCATCAATGTCATTTATTGTAATGGCCTTAGGTCAATTAGTCTTTAATAGAATTCTTGTTAATTACTCAACGGGTGCTGTAGCAGCATATCAAGTTGGTGGTCGAATAGATATGATAGTGTTTTTACCTATAATGGGCATTGCATCAGCTTTGACAACAATGGTTGGAATGTTTTATGGAGCTAATGAATATGATAAAATTAAATTTATTACAAAATATGGAATTTCTCGTGCAATAATGATAACAAGTATTGGTTCCATACTTCTTTATGCTTTTGCTCCAAATGTAGTTTCTTTTTTTACAAAAGAATTATTTATTCAATTGATTGCAATTGGATATTTAAGAAATATTGCAATTATTTTTCCATTTATTGCAATTGGTTTATCTATTGGTAGGATTCTTCAAGGTATAGGATTAGGTATGCCATCATTAATCATTACAATTATTCGTGTTATTGGAGTAGCAGGGCCATTAGCTTACTACTTTACTAATATTTTGAATAAGCCAATTGAATGGATTTGGTATGCAATGGTTATTTCTGGATTAATGGCTACGATAATTTCAATTGTATGGCTAGGCGTAGCTTTTCGTAAATTACTACCAGCAATTCCAAAATAGGAGGAGGAACTATGGCTTTGCTTAATGATTCTGAAATTCAGTCTAATCTGGATTCAATGGATGGATGGGTTTTTTCCAATAATTCTATTTGTAAAGAATTTCTTTTTAATGATTATATGAATGGAATTCAATTTGTCAATGAATTAGCTAAAATTGCTGAAAAAAACAATCATCATCCTGATATAATTATTGGTTGGTGCAAGGTTACCATTTCATTTACATCTCATGATCTAGGTGGAGTATCAACTGAATGTATGAATATGGCTAAAACTGTAGAAAACTTTCTAAAATCATAAAGGGATTCTTAATGTTGAGACTTGTTTTCATGACTTTTCTACCTGCTATAATTTTAGGACAGATTACTACATCAGCCACAAAAACTAGTATTGAACCAGATATTGATGGTGAAGTTATAAATGATGAAGCTTGGGAAGGTATATCAGCTATTAAAACCTTTACTCAGAAATCACCTGATGAAGGCACTCCCTCAACTGAACAAACTATAGTAAAGATTATGTATTCGGAAGAGACTTTTTATGTTTCTGTAGTTTGTTACGATTCAGATCCAAATAAAATTGTTATAACTGATACTAGAAGAGATGCTCCATTGAATAATACAGATAGTTTTATGTTTGTTCTTGATACATACCAAGATCAACAAAACGGATTTGTTTTCGGTACTAATGCAGGTGGAATTGAGTATGATGCACAAGTTAGTGGTGGTGGCGAAGGAATGTCTATAAGTAGCACCAGACAATCGGTGGGGATTGGTGCAAATTTTAATATTAATTGGGATGCTGCTTGGGAAGTAAAAACTAAGATAGGAGATTTTGGTTGGAGTGCAGAATTTGCTATTCCGTTTAAAACTTTACGTTTTTCTAGCAAAAAGAATCAATCGTGGGGCGCAAATTTTCAACGAACAATAGCAAGGCGTAATGAACATGTTTTTTGGTCACCCATACCAAGACAGTTTAGTTTAAATCGTTTAGCATTGGCTGGAATAATTACAGGCATAAATGTTCCATCAAGTAGAAATTTAAAAGTTATGCCCTACATACTAGGTAACAAAAATAATGTAAAAGGAGAAGATTCTTTTAATAGTGCTGATAATGATTTTGGTTTAGATGCTAAAGTTGGATTGACATCAAGTTTGACTTTGGATCTAACATACAATACCGACTTTGCTCAAGTTGAAGCTGATGAGCAACAAATTAACCTGGATAGATTTAGTTTATTTTTTCCTGAAAAAAGAGGCTTTTTTTTAGAGAATGCTGGACTTTTTTCTGCTGGTGAAAACACGTATTATGGACCAGATATTGAAATGTTCTTTAGCCGTAGAATTGGAATTGTTAATGGTAAACAAGTACCCATATTAGGTGGTGGTCGTTTAACTGGAAATATTGGAGGTATGAAAGTAGGCGCATTAAATATGCGTACTAAAAAAGTAAAAGATGTTTCTGATGGAGATAATTATAGTATTCTCCGTTTACGTAAAGAATTACCAAACCGGACGCATTTTGGAGCTATGGTAACAAACCGTCAAGGTTTAGGTGAAAACGGTTATACTAATAATGCATATTCTTTTGATGGTGCCCTTGGAATTGGAGAAGCAATCCAATTAACTGCATTTGCTGCTATAACGGATCCTGCTCAAAATGTAGAAAATAAAAATACTTACGCATATGTTCTTGAAGCGAATCGAAACACAAAATCATTTACTAATCAGATTAGATATTCTGAAGTAGGAGAAAACTTTAATCCTGGGATGGGTTTTGTTAAACGTTTAGGCTATAGAAAAGTCTTATTTAGAATTTTAAATCGTACTCGTCCAAATGATTTATTTGGACTATTAGAACTTCGACCTCATATTACATACTGGGGTTATTGGAAATTAGACAATGGTTTTCAGCAAACTGGATTTTTACATATTGATAATCATTGGGAATTTCGAAATGGTTTCCGAATTGATACTGGGATTAATTTTACAAAAGAAGGTGTTGAAGAAGCTTTTCCAATTGTATCGGATGTTATAGTTCCAAAAGGTACATATGATAATAAAGAATTACATATTAGAACTAATACTAACCTTACCAAACCTTTTAGTATAATTATAGTAAATAAAACCGGTGGGTTTTTTAGTGGAAAAAGAAAGAATACAGACACAACAGTACGTTATAGATTTGGAGATCGATTTACTTCTGAGGTAATATCTAAATACAATGATGTAAGTCTACCTGAAGGTGATTTTATTACGCATTTGATTCGATCTCGCATAACATACGCAATTACACCAAAAATTTATATTCAATCACTACTTCAATATAATAATCAATCTGATCAATATTCCATGAACTGGCGATTTATTTGGCAACAGTCAGCAGCAACGGGTCTTTATGTTGTTTATAATCAATCTCAGGACTATGATGGAATTCCAATTGCTAACAGTACTAAATCATTTGTTATAAAGTACAGTTACCTTTTTGATGCTTTGAACTAAATTTTATTTTTTTAAAAAAGCCAGATACGTTAACCAGATACCTAGCAATATAAAATCTAAAGGTTTTAGATTTACTTCTTGATAGATTGAAACTATGATATTTCTTATTATTTCTACAATTATTTGGGCTTTCTCTTTTAGTATTATTGGTAATTACTTATCATCGGACATTGATCCATGGAGTCTTTCTTTAATTAGAGTCATTATTTCATTTTTAATATTTTTACCATTTATTGATTTAAATATAAATAAAAAAAGAATGGTTTATATTATAGGTGTTGGTGCTATTCAAATTGGATTTATGTATAGTTTTTATTTAAATGCTTTTAGTTTTATCAGCGTAGAGAAAATATTATTATTCACAATATTTACACCAATTTATGTAACAATCATTTCAGATATTTTTCAAAAAAAAATAAAGAAGTTTTTTTTATTTTTAAGTATTCTAAGTGTGATAGGTTCATTAATTATTAGAATAACAGATGTTCAATTATTAGATCTTAAAGGATTTATATTAATTCAAGGAGCAAATTTTTCTTTTGCTTTAGGACAGGTTCTTTATAAACGATATATTAAAAATAATTCAAAACTAGATTATAATTTAAATGAATTTGGTTACTTTTATTTTGGCGCAATAATAATAGCATCCTTAGGCTCATTAATTATGATAGATTCTTTAAGCTATCCAAAATCTACAATACAATGGCTTCTAGTATTATGGTTAGGAGCTATAGCATCTGGATTGGGTTATTACTTTTGGAACCGTGGATCAGTTTTAGTTAATAATGGTACTTTGGCAGTTATGAATAATTTAGTTATTCCTTTAGGACTTTTTATTGAGATTGTCTTTTTTTCAAAATTGATTAATGTTACTAATTATATAATTGGTGCATTAATCATTTTATCTTCAATTTATTTTTCTTTAAGAAAATAATTTGATGAATAAATTTATACTTTAATAAAAATTCTTTTTTTATACATTAATGCGAGTATTAGCCAAAATATAGCAATATGAAATAGTGCAAATAGTAAAGAACTATTTATATCTGTAGCTAAAGGCATAAAAATAGTTTGGTATAAATATGAATATCCAGAGATCATTTTACCATTTAGATTAAAAGTAATATTTAAAAGAATTTTTGTCCATATTCCTGAAATTATAAAAATAAAAATTGAATTTGATCCATAAATAATAAATGGTTTTGCCCATTTATCAATCTTTTTAATATCAATAAGCCATATCATACTTGTTAAAACTAATATTCCAATTCCTCCTGTGAAAATAACATAAGAGCTTGTCCATAATGCTTTATTTAATGGAAAGAATAATCCCCATATCCAACCTATAATAATAAATAAAGATCCTAGAAAAGCCATTTTTTTACAATTATCGTTTTGGTCACTTGCAGTTTTTATCATTGTTCCAACTAAAAAACCAATAAGTGTTGTTACAATTGCCGGCATTGTGCTTAATAAACCTTCAGGGTCAAAGGGGATACCATTTCCAGTCCATAAATGACTTTCACCTAAAATAAATCTATCAATATATAAAACTAAATTAGAATTAAGCGCATAAGGATCTTCACCGTTAATTACTCCAAATAAATATAATAATAGCCAATAACTAAATAGTAATAAAGTGGATATTTTTATGATTCCTTTAATATCGAGTTTAATTACGATAATGCTTGCGAATACGTAAACTAAACCTATACGCTGCAAAACACCAAATATCCTTAATGAAGACCAGTCCCAATCTTGTCGAATGAATGGAAATGCGTTTAATAATAAACCTAGAATAAAAATAGTAATTGAGCGTAAAAACACCTTCTTGTAGAGTGGACCATATCTGTTGCATATTTCATATTTCTCAAATGTAAACCGCATTGCCACACCCATAATAAATAAAAAGAATGGAAAAACTAGATCGGTTAGTGTGCAGCCATGCCATTTAGCATGCCTCAATGGTGAATAAATATGTGACCAAGTTCCAGGATTATTAACTAAAATCATTAGCATTATTGTAGCGCCACGAAAAGTATCTAGCGATAGAAGACGGTTATTTGAATCACTCATTTAATTTTTAATAATTTTATGATTAAAATTCCAGGAATTGTAGTAATAATAATCCAAATAAAAAAGGTTTGATAACCTAGTATATCTTGAAGCATTCCACTTATCATACCAGGGAGCATCATTCCAAGAGCCATAAAGCCTGTACATATAGCATAATGAGCAGTTTTATGTTCTCCTTTAGAATAAAGCATTGTATAAACTAAATAAGCTGTAAAACCAAATCCATAACCAAATTGTTCAATTGCAACTAGGCTTGAAATTAATAAAAAGCTTTCAGGTTGCGCTGAAGCCATATAAACATAAACAAAATCTGGAAACTTCATTGCAATTGCCATCCAGAAAATCCAATATTTTAAGCCATGCTTTGAAATTAGAAAGCCTCCAAGAATTCCACCAAGAGTAAGTAAAATAAGGCCAATCGTTCCATTTATAAATCCTAATTGAATATTTGATAATCCGAGGCCACCCTTATCAATTGAATCTAACATAAACAGGGGAGCTATTTTTGACAATTGTGCTTCACCAAGACGATAAAGTAGCATAAATGAAATAGCAGCTATTGCATTAGGTTTAGTAAAAAATGATTTAAAAATCTTAAAATAATTTTGAAAAATTTTATTAATATTAAAATCTTGTTTTGAGGAATCAGATTTTGGATGAGGTAAACGCCATGAGTGGTATAAACCAAATATTAAAAATAAAATTGATAAACAGATAAACAATATTGACCATGCACGAAAGATATCGCCAGTCCAATTTTGAAAGATGCCAGCAAGGATCACAATTAATCCTTGTCCAGTTAATATTGCAAATCGGTAAAATGTATTTCTAATGCCAATGAACCATGCTTGGCTTTTTGAAGGCAAAGCCATCATATAAAAACCATCAACTGCTATATCATGCGTTGCTGAACTAAATGCTAAAAGCCACATGAAGGCTAAGGTATATTGTAAATAATTTGAAGAGGGAATTGTTAAGGCTATACCTGCTAGACAGCTTCCAATTAAAATTTGCATAGATATAATCCAAAAACGATTAGTTTTTAGAATCTCAACTAAAGGACTCCACAATGGTTTTATAACCCAAGGTAGGTATAACCAACTAGTATATAATGCAATTTCAGTATTAGTTAGACCTAAATTTTTATACATTATAGTTGAAACAATTATTACAATTGCATAAGGAAGTCCTTCAGCATAGTATATAGAAGGAATCCATGACCAACCTCGAGTTTTAATATTATTCATCATTTATTATAAATAGTATTTATTTCTGTACCAGGGTAATAATGATTTAAAATTGATTTAACTCCTTTTTTTGATAAAGCCATCCCCAAAGCACCAATCTGACATAATCCAACGCCATGTCCCCATCCTTTTCCCTCTAAGATAAATTCATCATTATTTTTATTAATGGTAAAAGCTGAGCTATACAAAAAAGTGGGTGAAAGAATTTTTCTAATTTCATATTCTGATTTAATTTCAATATTATGGGTGTTGTCTTCAATATTTTGGAATTCAATTTGAAGTTTAATAATTCTACCAGATGCTCCTACTTTAGTAGGGTTAATATCTAAAACTTTTTTTACATCTAAGCTAAAATTCATCTTTAGAGAATGAATTAGATCTTTGTGATTGATCTTATAAATCCATTTATAATACTTTCCATCTTCATCAACATTGCCTATGAAACTTTTAAGTGAAGACTCCGATACAATATCTGTGCTGCAATATGAAACACCTTTAGAATTCACATCATTAATTGAAGTGAGATATGAGATTTTATTTCCAGTCCAAACATTCTCAAAATTTTCAGTAATACCTCCACATGATTTTGAGTAACGAGCATCACAAATTTTATTGTCATAAGTAATTACTTGTCCAAAAGTTAAATCGGCTATTTCGTTTGATGTTTTTGTGGTATTCAAAATTCCCTGATAACGTTGACAACAATCATCATTACATATATCAAAACCAAGCTGCACATGTTTACGTTCAATATTTGCTAAAAGCCATGATCTAGCAACTATATACTGAGCCTTTAAAAATTCTTTTGGGCAGATTGCGCTCATCTCTGAAGTTGCAACACATTTTAAATAGTTTTCTAAAGGTAATTCATTGATGACCATAATATTGTTTTTAAAATATGATAACTCGATAGTTCCCCAGTAAGATAGATCAATGTTTTTCTCCCAATGGAAACCTCGTCCAACAGGAACTTGATTAATTTTAACAAATGGATTTTCATCAAGAATAGATGGAATAAGCTTAATATTCTTATCCTTTAGTGAAAGCTCAGGGATTACAATATTTCTATCACTAATCTGAATATTGAATTCTTTTTCATTCTTGCATGAGGGGAGTATTTTAGTACTGGTTTCAATTTCATAACATTGAGGATCTGAAAATGAGCATCGAAGTGTTTTTATGCTATCCGTCGGTAGTATAATACCTATTCTAACTTTAGGTTCTTTTCTAGGAATTTCATTTGGTGTTAACAATATTCCATCCAAACTTTAGCACCCATACCAATAATAGGTGCTTCTCTTAGCTTTGAAAGTAGTATTCTTTTTGTAATAAATTTTTCATCCTTTATGAAGTGTGCTTTAATAACAGGATTAGCTTTTGAACATTGATCTTTTAATCCAGAAACTATAGAATTATATATATCTTTGCCTATTTTACTTTGAAGGAAAATAGATAGTCTTTGTCCAATGATTATTTGGTCGAGTAAAATATTTATATATGGATGAGTAGATATAATTGATCGATCTATTTGGTATTGATCATTCCATCCAGAATATATAGTTGAAATTCTTTCAAAAAGTAATTCGCTAATAATTATCCCAATATCATGACTAGTTAATCTATTAATTAATTTATTTACTCCTGACATAGATGTATAGTTCTCTAATGACTCTCCATTGATTGTTTTCATTTCTATAGTTTTTGCCATCCAACTTGATATTTGATCAAATGGAATTAGTTCGCTTTTTAATTTCAATCCATCAGCAGTACCGGTGCCACCACCCAAATAATAAGCATTTTTTATATTTCTAAGTGCACCATCAAGTGCATATTCCTCCCCCCAAATACACATATTTGCATCGCTTTCCAATGGATAGACAGATTGATTTATTTTTGATTCAATATAATTTAAATATTCAGGCATTCTAGGACCATTTGCCATAATAGTTATACCGCGATTATTCACATCTTTAATACCTGCTGTAGCAATTCCAATCTTTAAGGGTTTCTTAGAGGTAAAATGCTTAATTAAATTAATAATACAATCCATATAAACATTACCTTGCTGAATTTCAAGATCACTTATTTTTATATTTTGGTATTGATTATTAAGGTTAGGAGTTGTGAAGTTTTCATTAAAATTTGGATGATCACTATATTGAATTTCAATAGCGGCTTCATCTATATTGAATGTGTTATTATTAATTTTATCAACAATAGCTCCAGAAACCTTGGTTGCTCCTGCATCAATGGCTAAAACCTTCAAAACTAAAACCTATTTTCTTTTAATTTCATAGTGCTTTCAAACTTAAAAACTACTTATTAATTCGTGAAATAAAAGTTAAAGAGTTATTAGATAAGTTCAGTTAATTTTTATATGATGTTTATACGCAAATATTTAATCATTTTATCAATCTTTTTTACAGGTTGTGCAGGACCTGTAAATTTATCTTCCAAGGAAAATTGGGCAGAAAAAACTTTAGGCAAACTAACATTAAGAGAAAAGATTTCTCAAATGATGGTTGTGTCTATCAATTTAAACTTTTTCAATTTTGAAAGCCAACAATGGGTAGATCTACAAAACTATATTAAATCTGATGGCATTGGAGTTCTTCATATTTGGTTTGGAGATGCAGGTACTTCTTTAATTATTTTAAATGAAATGCAAAAGCAATCAAAAGTGCCAATACTTGTTGATGCAGATATTGAATCTGGATTAGGTAGACGCTTTGATGGTGCAGTTACACTACCACCAATGATGGCTATTGCTGCTACAGGCGATGCCTCATATGCATATGAGGCTGGAAGGATCTCCGCTGAGGAGAGTAGAGCTGTCGGAATACATTTTAATCTTTCTCCAGTTGTAGATGTTAATAATAACCCAAAAAATCCAATTATTAATACACGTTCTTTTGGTGAAGATCCAGATTCAGTTTATCGTTACTCAATTGAATATATAAAAGGTCTTCAAAATAATGGTATGCTAGCAACAGCAAAACATTTTCCTGGTCACGGAGATACTGAAACTGACTCTCACTCATCTCTGGCCCAGATTCCAAGTGATTCGACCAGATTATGGACTGTTGAGTTAGAACCATTTAAAAAAGTCATTGATGCGGGTGTAGATGCAGTTATGGTAGCCCATGTGAATGCACCAGATTTTCAAGAGCATGCTGAAAACCCAGCAACTTTATCTAAATTCTGGATTCAGGATATACTTAAAACTAAACTAGAATTTGATGGCGTAGTTATAACTGATGCAATGCGTATGGGTGGAATAGTAAAAAATTATTCTGATAAATATGCTTTACTTGAAACTA
>MDTG01024426.1_pt1 | contig 12121 bp, 13 predicted proteins | sample 811421 | NCBI WGS metagenome assembly MDTG01 (sample SAMN05326645, study PRJNA326480) | marine metagenome | isolation source: seawater | place: Pacific Ocean: South East | collected 2011
ATTAATTATATCACAAAGACAAAGGCATTCACAGAAACCTTTAATTCATAGAGATATAGAGCAACTTGTGGATGGACCTTATATTGAATTATTTGCTAGACAAAAACCAAAAGAAGGTTGGGACTATTGGGGGAATGAAGTATGATGGAAATGATAGGAGTAGGATTATTATTTACCTTGTTTATGGCAATAGTATTTGTAATACCAATATGGTTATTAATGAAATGGAATGATGAAGACCCTAAATAAAAACGAAGCACTACATTGTGCTAAAATATTTAACGATTATTTCGGACAATTTAACCGAATAGATCAGTATATGCGTGACCAAAAGTTGGCACAAATAGAAACTATACCAGCACCTTTGCCTGGTATGGGTTTAGATACTGAAATGTTTAATGACTTTGATATGTCTCCGGCAGTTATGGATTTACAAGTTGTTGAATTAGATAATACAACATGGGACACTTGTATTAATATGATATCAAGTCATAGTAATATGGTTTCTATTCCTGGAAAAAATTTAAAGTTAGCAGTAAAAGAAATGAACACAGGTAAGTATGTTGGTTTTATGAGATTTGGTTCGCCTGTTATTAATTGCAAACCTAGAAATGAATTATTAGGTAATATACCAGACCTGCCAGTATTTAATAAGACGGCTATTATGGGATTTGTAATTGTACCAACACAACCATTTGGATATAATTATCTTGGTGGTAAATTGTTGGCTGCTTTATGTTGTTCACATCAAGTTAGAGAAATGTTAAATAAAAAATATGATATGAACTTGGTAATGTTTGAGACTACAAGTTTATATGGTAATAGTAAATCATCAAGTCAATATGATGGTATGAAACCAATGCTGAGATATAAAGGGTTAACTGATAGTGATTTTATACCAATGATACATGGCAAACCATTTAAAGACTTAGCAAGATATGTAGAGGATAGAGTTGGTAGTTTAATCAAAGATGACGCCTCTAGTAGAAAATTAAAAATGACAAATGCTATTATTGGTTTAATTAAAAGGTCTTTAGAGGGTGATGAACTTAAACAATTTAATGATACAATTATAAATGCTAAAAAGTTAACCGAGAGAAAAAGATACTATACATCTAACTATGGTATTGAGAACTATATAGATATAGTAAATGGTAAAACAGATAAGATAGTTAAAGCAGAGAATTATGATAGATACCATGATAATGAATTGATAGAATGGTGGCGTAAAAAGGCCATAAATAGATATGAGAACTTAATGAAAGATGGTAGATTAAGAAATGAATTAGAAATATGGACACATGATAGTCAAATAGATATAATAAGGTGAGATACACAATGCAAAAGATAATAGAAAATTTAAAAAATAAATTAAAAAAAACTGAACCTCCAAAGTTAACTTTCTGGACTAAACCAGAATATACAGGACTGGTGTATTCAATACCACCTGTATCAGCAACAAAACATTTTCCAAAAACTTTTAGAAAAATGCCTAGAACTAATCCTGGTTTAGGATTTCCTACAGCAAAACAATGCCCAGCATTTATTGATCTATACAAATATAGTTATGTTATGCCAATGTGGTGTGATGTTAATTTAAATATTACAGAGTATGATAAACCAATTGAAAAGACAAAAACAAAACCTATTGACTCTAGAGTTAATGTTGGTGGAAATACAACAAAGAATGCTATTGAACCTAAAGTTGTTAGTAAAGTTGAGGATAGATTACAATATGAATGGGAAACTCCATCAAAAGAATTTAGATTTGAAACACATGGCAACAATCAGTTTTTAGATTTTGTACCTGAAAATAGTGGTTGGAAATTTGTATGGAAACCTCATTGTCCTTGGAACTTAAAAACACCAAAAGGATATTCAGTATTACAATTGCCTATGACTTTTGAATTTAATCCTGATTTTGAAGTTATGCCTGGTATTATTGATACAGATATACACCATGAAATAAACCAACAGATTGTTCAAAAAAGATTAGGTACAATAGAAATTACAAGAGGTACTCCTTTGTGTATGTATATTCCATTTAAAAGAGATAGTTTTATATTAGAGGCTGTTTTAGAAACTAAAGATTTATGGGAAGATAGAATAAAAAATTTTTGGAATATGTGGTCTAAATTTGGTGCTACTAAATCAAAATTAGGTGGTTATAGAGAGGCACAAAAAGATAGAGACCAGGAAATGGGAGTAGAACATAAACCACAATTATGGGACGATAAGAATGACTAGAGGTTATAAAGACATTATAGTTGCAGGTGGAGGAACTGCTGGTTTCATCACAGCATTAATACTTAAAGCTAACTATGGTACAAATGTTAATGTTAAAATGATAGTACCATCAAACATTGGTATTATAGGTGTAGGTGAAGGATCAACTGAACACTTTGACCAGTTTAGACAATTTTTACAGATAAACGAGGAAGAATTACTAAAAGAAACAAAAGGTAGTTTGAAAGCTGGTATTAAATTTGAAAATTGGATGAAAGATAAAACCTATTTTCATTGTTTGTCGGCTGATTTTAAATATACATTAGGTGCAGATGAGAATAAAATAGTAGAATTTAATACTATGACCGGTGATACAGATAATAAAAACTGGATTCCTAGATGTTTTATAGATGACACGGTACAAGATATATACGCTATACATGATAATAAAATAAAATTAAAGGTAAATGGATTGTTTCAATTTCATTTCAATACCTTTGAGTTAAATAATTATTTACATAAACTAGCAAAGAAATGGAACATAGAAGTAATTGATGATGAAATTTTAGATGTTAAATTAGATGAACAAGGTTATATTGATAAATTAATATGTAAAAAAGGTGAACAAAAAGGAGATTTTTATATTGATAGTACAGGATTTAGAAGAGTATTAATTAGTAAATTAGGTGCTAAATGGATTTCATATGGTGACCAATTACCTTTAAAAGAAGCTATTGCTTTTCCTACAGGTGACGAAGACCGTTATCCTATAACAACTCTATCAAAAGCAATGAATAGTGGTTGGCGTTGGAAAATACCAACTCAAGGAAGATTTGGTAATGGTTATATTTACGATACAGATTTTATTAATAAAGACCAAGCAGTTGATGAAGTACAAAAAGAATTAGGACATGATATTAATGTTGCTAAAAATATACCTTTTGATCCAGGTGCTTTAGATAAAGTATGGATTAAAAATTGTTATGCAGTAGGTTTAAGTGCAAATTTTGTGGAACCTTTAGAGGCAACCTCTATAGGGTCATCTATTAATCAAGCTTTTATTTTTATGCATTATTTACCAGGTTATTCAGATTTAGATATTAAAATTGTAAATAATAGATGTACTCAACTTATGGAGAATGTAAGAGACTTTATAAGATTACATTATATAAATGATAGAAGAGATACTCCATTTTGGAGAAAATGTGCTGAACTTCCAATGTCAGATACTTTAAAAGCAATGTTAGAGGTATGGAAAAATGGTAAGATGTTAAGAGCAATGGATAAATTAGCTACCGACCATGGACAAGGAACACATGATATCTTTAGAATTGAAAATTTTAATCTGATAGCTGCTCATCATAATTTAATTGATAGAAAAAAATTAAAGAAATATTTTGAGTGTAAAAATGAATTGGCAATGAGAGGATTTTGGGAGACATATACTTGGACAAAGTTTAGGAATACACCATCATATATCGCAGAATTACCACATAAAGAATATTTAAAACAACTAGGTGATACAATGGACCATAATAAGGTTGCATTTCCAAAGACACAATTACAGAGTTTTGACCAATGGAAAGCACATTATATAAAATCTTATTCCAAGGTTGACAAATAAAGCAGGACATGATATAAAGGATAACAAATGAGTGATTTTTTAAAAGATATTATAAAAGAAACAGGAAACGAATACGCTACATTAGCAAGTGAAGGAATAGATAGTGCTGATGTTACCAGTTTTATAGACACAGGCTCTTATGCCTTTAATGCTCTATTATCTGGTTCAATATATGGTGGATTACCAGGCAATAAGATAACTGCTATAGCAGGAGAAGCTGCAACAGGTAAAACTTTCTTTGCATTAGGTGTTTGCAAAAGCTTTTTAGAAATGGATAAAGACGCAGGTGTAATTTATTTTGAAAGTGAAAATGCAATATCTAAAGACATGATAGAGTCAAGAGCATTAGATAGTAGCAGAATCGTAGTTGTTCCTGTGGCAACCGTACAAGAATTTAGAACACAAGCAATAAGAATTGTTGACAAGTATCTGGAACAACCAGAGAATAAAAGAAAACCCATGATGTTTGTATTAGATAGTTTAGGTATGTTATCTACAACTAAAGAAATGACAGACACAGGAGAGGGTAAAGAAACAAGAGATATGACAAGAAGTCAAATTGTCAAATCCACATTTAGAGTTTTAACTTTAAAATTAGGCAAAGCAAATGTGCCTATGATTATGACCAATCATACTTATGATGTGATCGGTTCAATGTTCCCACAAAAAGAAATGGGTGGCGGCTCAGGTTTAAAATACGCCGCTTCATCAATCATCTATCTAGGTAAAAGAAAAGTAAAAGATGGTACCGAGGTAGTTGGTAATATTATTCATTGTAAAAATTATAAATCAAGATTAACTATAGAGAATGCTATGGTAGATGTTAAGTTAACCTATGATAAAGGTCTTGACAAATACTATGGTCTATTAGAAATTGCTGAAGAAGGTGGTATAATCAAGAAAGTATCTACAAGATATGAACTTCCAGATGGTACTAAAGTCTTTGGTAAAAATATTAATGATGATCCAGAAAAATATTTTACAAAAGAAATGTTAGATAAGATTGATGAGCAAGCAAAAAAACAATTCTCATACGGAACAAACAACCCAGCGTAAGTTTGTTTTTGTAGAAAGCGACAAAGAAGAGCATACCTGTATTAAGTTAACAGGTGGCAAATTTGATGGAGTTATCTACAAATACGGCAAAGTTGGTTTTGCAGGATCAGAAAATCCTGATGGCACCATGCCATTGAAATTTGATTATACCGTATTAAAAAATCCTAAAGACGCAGAGACGCTTGACAATCAAGAGTTTATAAACTATATTGGCGATATATTAATTGAAGTAATGGATGAAAATTTGAAAAATGGCACAGCTATCCTTAAATAATAACGAAAGAATAGAACTAACAATATTAAGTAATCTTCTATCAAACGAAGACTTTACTAGAAAAGCTATTCCATTTATTAAAGAAGATTATTTTACCAATAGAAGTGAACGAGTATTATTTACAGAGATATTTAAATTTGTTGATAAGTATAATAATCTACCAACAAAAGAAACAATTACCATTGAACTTACACAAAGAAAAGATATCAATGAAGATGAATATAAAAACATAAGAGAACTTGTACAATCATTACATAATGAGAAACCAGATTTACAATGGCTGTTAGATACAACTGAAAAGTTTTGTAAAGATAGGGCAGTACATAATGCCGTATTAACTGGTATAAAAATTATAGATAAGAAAGATAAGACAAGACAACCAGAGGCCATACCTAGTATATTATCAGAGGCATTAGCAGTTTCTTTTGATAAGAATATAGGTCATGATTATCTTGGTCAGTACCAAGAAAGATTTGATTGGTACCATACAAAAGAAAAGAAATTTCCATTTGATTTAGATTATATGAATAGAATTACCAAAGGTGGTGTTCCAAGTAAGACATTAAACATTGCATTGGCAGGTACCGGTGTTGGTAAATCTTTATTCATGTGCCATTGTGCAGCTGGTTATTTACAACAAGGTTTAAATGTATTGTATATAACTTTAGAAATGGCAGAGGAAAGAATCGCAGAAAGAATTGACGCCAACTTATTAGATACAAGTATGGACGATTTACATAATTTACCCAAAGACATATATGACTCTAAAATCACTAAACTCCAAGGTAAAACTAATGGTCAACTCATAATTAAAGAATATCCAACAGCGTCTGCTCATACAGGACACTTTAAGTCTTTAATTAATGAGTTGGCTTTGAAGAGAAGTTTTAAACCAGATGTTATATTCATAGACTATTTAAATATATGTGCTTCAAGTAGGTTTAAAGGTGGTAATATATCATCTTATTTTTATATTAAGGCAATTGCCGAAGAGTTAAGAGGATTAGCAGTAGAGTCAGATGTACCAATTTTTAGTGCAACACAAACTACAAGGACTGGTTTTGTGTCCTCTGATATTGGTTTAGAAGATACTTCCGAGAGTTTTGGATTACCAGCAACAGCAGATTTTATGTTTGCAATTATATCCAACGAAGAGTTAGAGAAATTAGGACAATTAAGAATTAAACAATTAAAGAATAGATATAATGACCCAGCAATGAACAGAGCATTTATTGTAGGTATTGATAGGTCTAAAATGAGATTGTTTGATGTTAATAATCAATCTCAAAACATTGTTAATGCTAACCAACAAGAAACTCCAGAGGCAGAAAAATCCGATCCATATGATAAGTTTTCTGATTTCAAAGTATGAACGAAGACATAAAGTCTTATGTAAAATTATCCAAAAAAGGAATAGATGATGTTGTTTGCAACCAAACAATTGAAAGTTTAAAGACTTGGGATTGGGAAAAACATTCCTTTTACAATCCAACTAAAAAGAAAAACAATACTTACGATACAGATTTAGATGTAAGTTGGGGTATGCCAACAACTTATAACACACTACAAGACATAGTTTGGAGTCATGTTAAAAGTTATATAGTAGGATTAGAAATGCCTTGGTTTGAATCATGGCAGGGGTTTAATCAATTAAGATTTAACAAGTATAATAAAAATCAAGAAATGAGATACCATTGTGACCATATAACAGATATGTTTGATGGTAATAAAAGAGGTGTGCCTATATTAAGTGTACTAGGTTTTTTAAATGAAGATTATAAAGGCGGAGATTTTTTAATGTTTAATAACGATAATAAGATAGACATTAACAAAGGAGATATATTAATTTTTCCTTCAAATTTTTTATATCCCCATAAAGTAAAACCAATAATTGAAGGAACGAGGTACACATTTATAACATGGGTATATTAACTAAAAATCAAAGATTTGTCAAAACATTGGCAGAGTCTAGTAAAGGCAGAAAGATGACTAGAAAGGTTGACACTTACGAATACGAATCATTAGCTGAGTGTATTAGAGGTGACCAAGTACCAGCATCCGAAATTGCTGAAATATTTACAGACAAAACATACTACAAATGGTACAAAAAAAGATATCTATGAAGAGAAAATATGAAAGAAAATATAAGGATCCAAATAGAAGACCAAGAGAAAAGTATCCTGAATTATCTTACGAGGTCAAGCCTGTCAAAAAAGGTCGTAAGGTTATATGGAATGTTATAGAATCGCCATCAAAGAATTGCGTTGCTAAATTCGAGTTTAAAGATGACGCAGATTCACTAGCTAAATTTCACAACAAAAATCAAGTCTGGAAAGTCAACCAGGGCATACCAAAAATGTTGTGGAATTATTACTTATAACGCTTGACTTCCTCTCCTAATATTATAAATATAGGAGTTATGTTAAGTTTTAAAGAACAATCAAATCCAGATATAAGAAAGTTTAACGAGCAAGTCTATCTATCTGAAGCTAGAAGTAAAGGCGAGGAGATGGAAGAGTTTATTGTGGCGGCTGTTAACGGAACACCAGAACCTAAATCAAAATATGGCATTAAACCAGGTGCTGGAAAACCAATTGCAAAATATTTAAAAAGCAATGGTCTATCCGGTAAAGGCACGGTTTTAGGTGCTGATACTATTGATGTTACCAACGAATGGGCTCAATACTTTGATGGTAATGTACCATCTGCTACTAAAACACCTAAAACGGATTTTATAGTAGGTAGAAATACAATCTCTTTAAAATCTGGTGGATCAGGTCAGTTAATGAGTGGTGCAAAAAGTGAAACAACAGCTACTTTTCATGCAGCTGCTAAAAGTTTAAATAATAAAGCACTATCAAATAAACTATTGAATATGGTGCAGAGTTTAGCACCGTCAGGTGTTGCAGCTGGTCAATTAGGTACCGTAATAAAACAAGGTAAAGATAAAGTTGTTATGAAAGCAAATAAGGTGCATAAAGAATTACAAAATGAATTAATTGGTGCATTTAAAGGTAACAAACAATTTGCTAATGCTTTTGCATATGAGGCTATGACAGGTGATACTAAATTTGGTAGATCATCACCAGGTAGTTGTTCATATTTTTTAAATGTATCCTTTGATGGTTCAAAAGCGAGTTTGAAAAAATGTAGTGATAGTAGATATGTAAGTAAGATAGCTGCTCAAATGAAACCGTCTGTTAGATTTAAGTCAGGTAGTCAAAAGGTAAAAGGTGTTAAAACTGGTAATTACAAGTATTGGTCAGTAGTAGGTTTGATTGTAGATAAACTTGACGAAGATATGCAACCACTTCAAGGAGAATTATTAACTGAAGGACTATTAGATAAAGTAAAACAAATTTATCAAAGAGTTAAAGATTTTATTATTGATTTATTCAATAAAGTAAGAGATTATATTTCTAGAAGTTATAAGAATCTTCTAGACTTTTTAGATATTGAACCAGATGTACAAGTAAATGGTACGGTAAGGACCGATATCTAATAAATATTAGAGTGAGATTTATATTGATGGCAATTTTTATTAATGGGAACAATGGAGAAAAATGTTTAGTTTCAAAGGATTTAGTACAAGTCAGGCAAAGAACACACACCTAGAACATCTAGAAGATGATATAATTAATAACGGTTCTAAAGGTGGTGTTAATGCTGTTAATTTCCTAAAATCGGTAAGAAATATGTTAGCTGGTAGTGTTGGCGGAAAAGTCAACATGACGGTTAAATGGGACGGTGCGCCTGCTATAGTATGTGGTATCAATCCAGAAAACAATAAGTTTTTTGTAGGTACAAAATCAGTATTCAATAAAACACCAAAAATCAATTACACACCAACAGACATAAGAAGAAACCATAATGGTGCAGTTGCAACCAAACTTATGGTTTGTTTAAAAGAATTACCAAAGTTAGGTATCAGAGGTATCTTACAAGGAGATTTATTATATACTCCTGGAGAATTACAAACAGATACAATCAATGGCGACAAAATGATTACCTTTACACCTAACACTATTACATATGCAGTACCAGTTGATAGTGGTATTGGTAGAAGAATTAAAAAAGCAAAAATGGGTATAGTATTTCATACTCAATATTCAGGTAAAAAAATGAGTGAGTTAAGTGCTGGCTTTGGTACGGTTAGAGGTATAGGAACTTCAAGTATCTTTTTAGCAAGTGCTGAATACAAAGATACATCCGGTTCATCTACTTTTAATAAAGGAGAATTAAATAGTTTTGACGCATTAATAAGAATGGCTGAAGGCTCTTTACATAAAGCTAGACCTATTTTAGATGAAATGCAAAAAACAAATAACGATCCTCTACAAGTAGGTTTTAGATTAAAGACTTTCTTTAATTACTATATCAAAAATACAAAAGGTGATATGGGTAAAGTTAAAACAATGCAAGGTATGTTTAGAGATTATTTTGAGAACATGATAAATCAAGAAATAGATTCTAAAAAAACTGAAAGAGGAAAAGAAAGATATAAAGTTGCATTAAAAAACGGCTTAAGATTTATTGATAGAAACCAAACTGCCTTATACTTTGCAATCGCAAGTCATATATCTTTACAAAGAGCAAAGAATTTTTTAGTAAATAAATTAGCACAACTACAATCAGTTGGTCACTTCATAAGAACATCAAATGGTTATAAGGTTACGGCACCAGAGGGTTATGTTGCTGTTGACAAAGTTGCAGGTGCTGTTAAGTTAGTAGATAGATTAGAATTTAGTAGAGCAAACTTTACTATTGCTAAAGATTGGGTAAAAGGATAATGAAATCTTTAAAACAATTTATAGAGGCAACCGATGGAACAAGAATTATAATGATAGGTGGTCCAGGTTCTGGTAAATCTACCTATTCAGAGTTGATGAAAAAGAAATTAGGCATAGCACACATATATACTGGTGATATGATGAGAGAGTTATCAAAAAAAGATACACCAGATGGAAAGAAAGTGAAAGACTTATTAGATAAGGGAGAATTTGCACCTACTAATATTGTTATTAACTCTGTACAAGAAAGATTAGAAAAACCTGATACAAAAAATGGTTATATCTTTGATGGTTTTCCTAGAAATGTTGAACAAGCAAAAGCTATGGAACAAAAAGGTATTAAATATAATCATGTTGTATATCTAGATGTATCAGAGAAAGAAGTTATTAGAAGATTGACAGCTAGAGGTAGAGCAGATGATAAACCAGAAATTATAAAGAATAGATTAAAAGTATTTGAAAGAGAAACAGCACCATTATTAGATTATTATAAAGATGAGATAATAAAAATTAAAGCAGAGGGCGGAACACCTGAAGAAGTTGCAGATAAAATAATAGGTAAAGTAAAGTAATGAAAGATTTTAAAACACATATACAAGAAGGCGTTTATGATAAAGGTATATTCAAAGCCTTTTTCATGGCAGGTGGTCCTGGTTCCGGTAAATCATTTATAGCTGCTAATGCTTTTGGTGGTTCTGGATTAAAATTTGTCAATTCAGATACTATGTTTGAATTAGGTTTAAAGAAAGCTGGTCTATCATTAAGAATGCCAGAAAGTGAAGCAGAATTAAGAGACAAAGTTAGAGCAAGATCAAAACTAAAAACAAATGCTCAATTAGATATGTACCTAGGTGGTAGATTAGGTTTAGTTATTGACGCTACTGGTAGAGACTATGATATAATCTCAAAACAATTTGCCCAATTAAAAGAATTAGGTTATGATTGTTATATGATATTTGTTAACACAACCTTGCCTGTGGCACTAGAAAGAAATCAAACAAGAAGTAGAACTATACCAGAATATATTGTTAAGAAATCTTGGGAAGGTGTACAAAGTAATATAGGTAAATTTCAAAGACTATTTGGACTATCTAAAATGGTAATTGTAGATAACAATAAATCAGATAAAGAATTGGTAACAATTACATTAAATAGTTGTTCAAAGGTAGTTAATAGATTAATGAGAAAAGGTATTGAAAGTTATATTGCAAAGGGTTGGATTAAAAAAGAACTAGAAGTTAAGAATAGATTAAACGAATCTATAATTGATATACCTAAAAAACATTATGCTCGTGATGTATTTGACGACCATAAAACAGATGATCCTAAACTTAAAAAAGTTGTTTTAGATATGATTAGAAAACAACTAGACGAATTTGAGAACTATGCTCCAGTAGAAAAGTATAGTTTGATTGGTTCTATCTTAACAAAACGATACAGAGAAGACGCAGATTTAGATGTTAATGTATTGTTTAAAGTACCTGTAAAAGATAGAGAAGCTATGAGAAAAGTAATAGCTAAACAATTAAAAAATATAAATGGCAAATTAATACCAGGTTCTAAACACCCTATTAATTATTTTGTCATAACTGATCCAAAATTAAAAGAAAAAAATGATGGTATGGCAGACGCTATATTTGATATAGATAAAAACGAATTTGTTAGACGACCAGAAAAAGAAACTTTTGAACCTGAAAAATATGAGGCAGAGTTTCAGAAAAGAGTACAACAAATAGATGTTGTAAAAGGTGAACTAATAAGAGACCTAATAGATTATGAAGAGTTGAAAAGTTTAGGTCCAGATGATGTTTTAAATCTTCAAGATAAAGTAAATAAAAAATTAGATGAGATAGAAGATAGTATTAAAACATTAGTGTCTATTGGTGACGATACCATAGCACAAAGACAAGACGCATTTAGTAAAGATATGGACCCCGACCAAATTAGAGAGTTTGGTAAGAAACATAAATTACCTAAAAATGTAATTTATAAAATGATGGAAAAATATCATTACTTAAAATTTTATAAAAAACTAAAAGATATTTTAGAAGATGATAAGATTACAGATGATGAAATAGATTCATTAAGAGAAGGCATAGGTAAAGACATTGCATTTACTTTTGGTAGATTTAATCCACCAACAATTGGTCA
>MDTG01071506.1_pt1 | contig 12121 bp, 11 predicted proteins | sample 811421 | NCBI WGS metagenome assembly MDTG01 (sample SAMN05326645, study PRJNA326480) | marine metagenome | isolation source: seawater | place: Pacific Ocean: South East | collected 2011
ATTCCTCCAATTAATAATATAAAAAATAAAATTGTTAAAAAATTAAAATATTTATCAATAAATATTTTAATATTATTACCAAAAAAATATAATAAGCTCGAAACTATATAAAATCTAGCACCTCTTGATAAAAGTGAGCATAAAACAAAAATAAGAAAATTTAATTGAAATAAACCACTCGCAATTGTAATTACCTTGAAGGGAAAAGGAGTAAACCCTGCAATTATAACAATCCATGCACCATAAGCATCATAATAGTTTTTAAATTTTATAACATGTTCATCTAAATTATAGAAATTTATGAGTAAAACTCCAACACTATTAAATAATATAAGACCAATTAAGTAACCAAAAATACCTCCTACAACAGATGAAAGGGTACAATTAAATGCATATAAAAAAGCCTTTGTTCTTCTTGCTAAAACCATTGGAATTAAAATTATATCAGGAGGTATTGGAAAAAATGAACTTTCAGCAAAAGATATAGCGCTCAAAAACCAAGAAGCGTTCTTTTGTGAAGCTTTTTTTAACATCCATTCATATAGTTTACGAAACATTTTCAAATTATAAAGTAGTATGGTAGGAGTAGAGGGAATCGAACCCACACCACCTAGGTGACCGGATTTTGAATCCGGCGCGTCTACCAGTTCCGCCATACTCCCTAATTATTTTCCTTATATTACTTGTTTTTTATAATTAAGTCTAATTGTAAGTAAATATTTATAAAGTTTTAAGAAAATATTATTCATAATATAAATAACTTTTATAAAATAAAATTTTTAACTATATATTGTAAAAAAATTGTTAGTGTTTAATTAATCATGATTAGAGTGTTCAAAAATTTTTTGATATTTTTAATTTCTTTGCTACTAATACTTACAATTTTAAATAGTTTTTTCATATGGTTTTCACCTGTTATTGTTAATAATTTAAGTATAAATTTAGTTAATAAAATTGATAAATGTTATAGAACTTTTTATCACACAAATTTAGAAAAAAATTATGAACATTCAAAATTTACTTTAGTAATGGGTGACTCTCATTCAGAAGGAATGGGTGATGAATTTTTATCAAACCAAAAAAATTATGGATTAATTAACAAAATTGATACTGAAAAAAATTTACAAGAGTATCTAATTTTTGGGAGATCTGGATATGGTAATATATCTGCATATTATGAATTAAATCATTGTTTTTATTTTTTAAATAAATTTACTTCACTTAATTTATCTAAAAAAAATGTAAATTTTATAGATTTTATTTTTTATGAGGGAAATGACTTAAACAATAATCTCGCAGAATTTGATAAATTTAAAATTACAAATGATAGATTAAATAAAAGAAAAATAATGTTTTTTGTTCCTTTGTTTAATTTAATTTTATCAATACCAGAATTAATAAAAACTTCGAAAATTTTTTTAAACAAAAATGAAATTAAAGATATAAATATTGTTGCTTCAGAAAAAGTTACAATACCCTTACCTCAAAGTGCTGCAACAGAACTAAATGATGGTCAACTTATTAAATCTCTTGAAATTTTTGCAACATCTATTTTGAAAACAAAAAAACTATTTCCAAAATCAGAGATAAATCTTTTATATTTACCTTCCGTAGCTACTTCATACCCTTTTCAAGGTAAAATTAAAGTACAGTCATACAAAGGAAAACACTTTTTTAATACTACATCTGATTTCAATAATAAGAGAAGTCAACTAATAAGATTAAAAATTGAACAGTTTTGTAATACTGATAACAATTGTAATTTTTGTGACTCTACTAAAAAACTTCAGGAAACAGTTATTAGTGAAGGCCCTATTCATGGGCCAATAGATTGGAAGCATTTAAATAAAATTGGTTATGAAAGTTTAAGTAAAGTTTATAACGTATGTTTTAACAATTAAAAAAATTTTATATTTACTAAATAAATTAATTAAATATTAGAAGATTAATCGGTAAATTAATAATAAATTTCTTTTGATTCTTAATTCAAATTCATTAAGATTAACTTATGGAAGACGATAATAAATTTTCTTTAAATAACTATTCAAAAAAAATTACTAAAGAGCCTCCAACATATTCAATTTTTTTAGAAAAAAGAAAACATTCATTATTAAACTTAAAAGATTTAAATGATCCTTACTTAAATTCTCATACTATAATTAAAGAATCCAAATCAACTGCTGATCAGCTATTAAACTATTTAGTTTTAAGTGGTTACAATTTAAATGAAATTAAGTTATTTGATGTTGGGTGCGGTCTTGGCTATATAACCAACGAATTTGCAAAAAAAATCGGTTTTAATAACGTATATTGTTCTGACCCCTCACCTTCTGCAAAAGAATTCATTAAATTAGAGTTTGCAAACCTAAATTTTATTTATTCAGATATACAAAATATATCTGATCAGTTTATTAATTTTTTTGATATAATATATCTTAGAGAAGTTTATCCTTTCACACGAACTAATAATATAGATTTGCACAAAAAATTATTAAAAAAATTATTAAATCTAACAAAAAAAAATGGTTTAGTTGTCCTTGAACAAATCAAAGGAGACAAAAATATATTAAATAATATGAAAAAATTAGAATACAAATTTAAAATTAAAAGAGTTATTCCAAATAGATTATTTAAAAATAAATTATTTATTTATATTTTAAATTTAAACCATACTTTCGTTCATTTTATTTTATATATCCTATATGCAATAACAAGGCGTAAGGTTCGTTACTATATAAGCATTAAAAAAAATTAGTGATTTTCAATTAAAATAGTTTTGTTTTTTTTAAGGAAGCTATTTTAAGTATTAAATTTTAGTTTTATGCTCATGTATTTCTGCTGTATCAAAAATATTGATTCCTTTGGAACTTAAAAATTTTGAAAGTTTTGTAAATTTATCTGGCTCATCTAAATTAAATATATGAAAATTTTTTAAATTATAATTAATTATATCCTTATAACTATTATATTCTAATTCAGGATCATAAGAATCTTTAAAAGTTTTATTTAATCTTTCATCTAAACTGCCACTTCCATGTTTTTTTCTACTTATCAGCCAGTCATCGAAATTTCTTATGTTAAGTATAAATATATCATCTGGATAATGTGTAATAATTTTATCTCTTAAGGAAATAGGTGATATATATAGACCTGTTGTAATAAAATACATGTCTAAAAAACAGTTAAATTTATCCAATCCATTTAAGGGTTTTAAGTTTGCTGATATATTTGATAAAATTTTTAGAGCCAAGTTTCCTTTATCCCAATGTATAGGGCGAAGATTATTTTTTTTAAAGAAAAAATATAAGCTTATTGTACCACACTTATTAGGACCAATCACAAATATTTTTTTTTGTTCCATTACACTTTTATTTTTGCACTTATATTTTTAATGTAATTTATAAACTTATATAATATTTTAGTAAATTAATAATAAACTATTATTTAATACAAAAACGATTTTATAGAAATATAAAATGATCTTAATATGTTATTTAAATTATAATAATAATTTACAATAAATTAAATTAATTTATTAATTTTAACTTATTAAGAATTAATTCTATGAATGAAGATTATGATTGTTTGAGAGACCCTGATAATGGTTCTAATTTATACTTTACAAATAACATGTTATTTTCTAATACAAAAAAATCTTTTGAAATAGTTGATAATATTCCAAGATTTGTTGGTAAATCAAATTATTCTGATGATTTTGGCTATCAATGGAAAAAGTTTTATAAAACACAATTAGATACATATACAGGTTTAAATATTTCAGAAGAAAGGCTCAAAAATTCTCTTGGTTTCAATTTAAACCATCTTAAAAATAGAACAGTATTAGAGGCAGGAAGTGGCGCAGGTAGATTTACTGAAATATTATTAAAATATAAATCTATTGTCCATTCTTTTGATTATTCAAAAGCGGTAGAGGCAAATGCGAAAAATCATAAAGGAAAAAAAAATTTAACTTTAGTACAAGCAGATATTAGAAAAATTCCTTTTGAAAAAAATTTTTACGATATCGTTCTATGTTTGGGTGTTTTACAACACACTCCCAATCCAGAAGAAAGTATTAAATCATTATGGAAAATGGTTAAGTCTGGTGGAAATTTAGTATTTGACCACTATAAGTTTCAATGGAGAACTTTTCTTCCACCACCCTTTGGTCAAGCATTGGGTATATATCGTTTTTTGATATTAAGATTGCCTGTTACATATAGATTTAAGTTCGTAAAAAAATTAGTTGATTTTTGGTTCCCAATACACTGGAAGTATAGAAATAACTATATTATGACTAAATTATTAAGAAGATTGTCGCCTGTAATTTTTCATTATGAGTATATTAAACTTAAAGACAGAAAAATGTATTATGAATGGTCTTTATTAGATACACATGATTCTACCACTGATTATTATAGACATTTAAGAAATGAAAAACAAATAGTAAGGTTTATTAAAAATATTGGTGCTATTGATATAAAGGTATCTAATAATGGGAATGGTGTATTAGTGTCTTGTAAAAAAATTTAATTAAATAACTTACAAATTATAAATTTTAAATATTAAATTTTTAATAATGCTTACTATTTTAATAAAAATAGATTATTTAATATGTATTATGAAAGATATTTTATTACCGAGACTTGGAGAAACAATGGAAAAAGGTAGTATATCTAAATGGCTAATCTCAAAAAATGATATTTTTGAAAGAGGTCAGACTATTGCTGAAATTGAAAGCGATAAAACGATAATAGAATTGCCAGCATTAGAAAAAGGTAAGCTTTCAGAGATCCTTGTTGAAGAAAATGAAGAAGTTGATGTGGGTACGGTTATTGCAAAGTATCAAGCTTTATAAATTTATTAACTTCATTTAAATTTGGAGGGTTGCAACCCTTCTTTAGGCAGTTTTTTTCAGCTACTTTTGATGCAAAAAATAAACAATTCTCGAGATCTTCTTTTGACAGGTTTATTAATTTTTTTAAATTCAAAAACCTACCTTTTTCTAGAAACGATATTATACCTGCAATAAAACTATCACCAGCACCCACAGTATCATTAACTTTTATTTTATTTGCTTTTTGAAAAATTCTATATTTGTCATTATAAAGTATGGATCCTTCAGAACCCAATGTTAATATAAAAATATTAATTGAATACTTCTTAATCCATTTTTTAATTTGTATATCTGGATTTTTATTTGAAATATATTCATAATCTTCTTTAGACATTTTAATTATGTTAGCTAGCTTTAGAAATCTATAAAATTTTTTAATATAACTTCGCTTGTTGTTAATAATACTCGGTCTAATATTGGGATCTATTGATATTAGTGATTTGCTATTTTTTTTTATACTAGCTATTAATTTTAGATGAGTATTTGCAGAAGGATCTATAGCTAAAGAAATCGAAGAAAAATGTGATAACTTAACCCTTTTAAAAATATTTTTTTTAATTTTGAATTTTTTTAAATTGATACTTGCTGTATTCTCTTTATAAATATTAAATTCTGGATTTTTATTATTGCTTACAATAGCTACAGTACTTTGATCTTCAGTTCGTTCAACTAAATTCACTCGAACATTATTTTTTACTAATTCTCGCATTATCATTTTACCAAACAAATCTTTAGATATTCTTGAAAAGAAAAACACATTAGACTTTAACTTTCCTAATGCTACTGCAGTATTTAATGCTGAACCACCTACTAAAGGCTTATAAGTTAAATTGCTATCAGAGATAAAATCAATTAGATTTTCGCCAGATACAAATATCATTTATTAGTTATACCAATTCAATTATATATATATATATTTAAAATATGAATATAAAAACAAATTCTAATCTAAAAGAATTATATACTACCATGAAAAGAATTAGAGTTTTTGAAGAAAGAGTTGCAGAATTATTTGTTAGAGGTGAAACAGCTGGTTCAATGCTTCATTTATCTATTGGTGAAGAATTAGGCCCTGCTGCTGTAACAAAAAATATGATTAAGGGTGACACGTTTACAACACATCATAGAGGTCACGGTATCTTTCTTGCGAGAGGTGGTGATCCAGATAAAATGATGGCAGAGATAGCCGGTAAAAAAGATGGATATTGTAAAGGTAAGGGCGGTTCTATGCATATCGCTGATATGAGTCTAGGTCACTTAGGTGCAAATGCTATTGTTGGTGGGGGAATTCCAACAGTTGTCGGGGCAGCTCTTAGTTACAAATATTTAAAAAAAAATAACATATCAATTGCTTTCTTTGGTGATGGTGCAATGCAACAAGGTATTCTATATGAAAGTATGAATATGGCTGCTCTTTGGCAATTACCAGTTGTTTTTTGTTGCATAAATAATCAATATGGAATGGGAACAAAAATTGATAATGCTGTTGGATTAAAGGATTTTTCTTCTAGGGCTAAATCGTTTGGACTAGAATGTTTACATATAAAACACCTTGATGTTGAAAAAGCTCATTTAGATATTCAAAAAATAATTGATAAAACCAGGAACAATCAACCATCGTTTATAGAAATCGAGTGTTACAGGTTTTTTGGTCATGCAAGAAAAGATAAAAGTCCTTACAGAAGTGAAAAAGAAGAGATTCAAAATAGAAAGTTTGATCCAGTAGCTTATGCAAAAGATAAGTTAATTGAAGAAAACTTATTGAAAATAAATGAATTAGAAGAAATTAATAAAGATATAGAAGATGAAATGGATGTATCAATGAACTTTGCAATAAATTCACCACTAAATGATGACTCTGAAATATTTACAGATGTTTACGATCAAAATCATAAAATTGAGACAGTGGATTTGAGGATTAAAAATATTTTAGAAAGTTAAATGAAAATTCCAGAACATAATTACTTTCAAGAAATTACATATCGAGATGCTCTTCGTTTAGCAATGTATGATGAAATGAAAGAAGATGACAAAGTAATAATTTTGGGAGAAGATGTAGCTAATTATGGGGGCGCATATGGAGTTACTAAAAATCTTCTGGATCTTTTTGGTGAAAAAAGAGTTATAGACACACCCATTTCTGAACCAACAATTATTGGGACTGCTATTGGTGCAGCAATGACAGGATTAAAACCTATAGCTGAATTGATGTATGTTGATTTTTTTGGAATGTCTATGGATCAAATAGGCAATCAATCTGCAAAAATAAGATATATGTTTGGAGGTCAAATTTCTGTTCCGATGGTTATAAGAACCCAAGGGGGGACAGGTAGATCGGGAGGTGCACAACATTCTCAAAGTTTGGAATCTTGGATAATGCACATTCCTGGTTTATATTTATCTATGCCCTCTAATCCTCACGATGCTTACCACTTATTAAGAGAGTCGTTACAAACTAACACCCCAACTGTTTTTATAGAGCACAAGATGCTATACAATTTTAAAGGACCACTCGATAAAAGAAAAAAATTAAATTTTGGTTCAGCTAATATAATTAAACCAGGCACTGACATTTCAATAATTACTTATTCAAGAATGACTAACTATGCCCTTGAAGCTTCAGTTTTACTAGAAAAAGATAATATATCAGTTGAAATAATAGATCTTAGAACTTTAAATCCACTTGATAAATTAACAATTATTAAATCAATAAAAAAAACTAAAAATGCTCTTGTTTTGAGTGAAGGTCATTACACTACAGGAGTTGCAAGTGAAATAACGAGTATAATATTTGAAAATTGTTTTAAATATTTAGAGAAACCAGTAATTCGTTATACAGCAGAAGATACTCCAGTTCCGGTAGCACCAAATTTAGAAAAACGTTATGTTCCAACTGTCGAGAATATTGTTAGATATTGTAAAAAGATTTTAGATTAAAATTGTTAATAATTTTAAATGCATTAAATAACTAATTTTTTTGTTTACTATAAGAAATTGCATAGTCTTTTATTTTTTCTAACATGGAATATACACCATTCCTTCTTCCAGGGGTTAATAAAGCATCTAAATTAAGTAAGTTTAACATGGAAAAATCTGAACCTTCAATTTCTTTTGGAATTCGATTACCATAAATATCACACAAAATTGTAATCATACCTTTCGATATAAACGCATCAGAATCATAATAAAAAGATAACTTATTATCTTTCATAACGGGCACTAACCATACTTGAGCTTGACAACCAGATACTTTGAATGAGTCATTTCTATATTCTTCAGGAAATTTTTCAGCATTTTTAGCTTGATCAATGAGAAATTTATATTTTTCCATTCCATCATCAAACAAATCTAGACTTTCTTTATAATAATTTATTTTATCTTCAATGGACTTCATGACATATACTCTCTTAAAACTTTTGCTGAATCTTCAGGAAGTACATCCATTATAAACACCCCTGCCATAGATTCAGATCCAGCTAAAATTTTTGATTTATCACCATGTCTTAAAGGAGGATAAAATTCAACGTGAAAATGAAAATTATTATCGTTTAAGTATGGGGATGCATGCAGTCCCATAATATAAGGACATTTTTTATCAAGAAACTTATCATAACCATTAACAACTTTTTTAATACACTTTGCAAAATCTTCTATTTCTTGATCATTAAATTTCCATGGTCCTTCAACAGTTCTTTTAGAAAAAATCCATACTTCGTATGCATATCTCGCATAGGGCGGAACGGCAGCAATAAAATTATTATTTTGATAAACATAATATTTTTCTTTTAAATTTCTCATTATTTTTTTTAGAAAATTATGTTTTTTAAATGCCTTTATTTCAGTCTCAATTACTGGTGGAACAAAAGGATAAGCATATATCTGACCATGAGGATGGTGAAGAGTAACTCCGCATTCTTCTCCTCTATTTTCAAATGGAAGGACATACTTTATGTCAGGATTTTTATATAAATTAATATATCTATCTATCCAAACTTTTATAAGTAATTCTATTCTTTCAAGACGCATTTCAGAAATAGTTGCAAGATGTTCAGATGAATATACGACAACCTCACACTCTCCTTTGGATGGCTTGCTAATAATTTCATCTAAAAAAATTTCTTGTCCTAATGAATTAAAGCTTGCCCAACGATTTGGAAAGACAGCTATTTCAAAATCTGAAAAAGGGATTTCAGTTGGAAACTTCAAGTTTTTACCTGGACAAAAAGGACAATATTTTTTTGGTGGAAAAGTAGTTCTATTTTTTCTTCCTGCAGAGTATGTAACCCATTCTTGTCTTGAAGGATTCCACCGCATATGTGGTCTTGATACTTCATTATTTTCTAACTGCACACCTGCTTTTTCACTATTTTCTTTATATCCAAATAATAATAAATTATTACCATCATTTCTTTTAAAATTTCTTTTAAAAACTTTCATTTAACTTTTTCTCCCATTCAATTGATGACCTAATAATACTCTCTAAATTATTATGATTTGGTATCCATTTAATATATTTTTTAATTTTAGATGTTTCTGCAACTAATTTTTCAACATCACCAACTCTCCTATTTGAGAATTTATACTTTACAATATTATTGGTTATTTCGTTCGCTTTTTCTATTACTTGTAAAACACTGTATCCTTGACCATATCCACAATTAAATAAATTTGATTCAGTTACACTTAAAATATAACTTGCTACTTTAACATGAATATTAGCAAGATCAGAAACATGAATATAATCTCGTATCGCTGTTCCGTCAGGTGTATTGTAATCCTTACCATAGATACTGAGTAATTTTTTTTTACCTATTGCCACTTCTGATAAAACTTTTATTAGATGTGTCGATTCTTTTGATATTTGTCCTGATCTTAATTTACTGTCTGCACCTGCAACGTTAAAGTATCTTAAAATGACAAATTGAAAATAATTACTATTTTCAATTAAATAATTTTCCACTTTAACTTTTGAATCTGCATATGGATTTTGAGGATTAAGACTTTTAGTCTCATTGATTAAAGTATCTTTTACATCAGATCCATAAGCAGCAGCAGTAGATGAAAAAATTATTTTTCTTAAATTATTTTTTCTACAGATTTCAAATAAAACAATTGAATTATTGGTATTATTTTCAAAATATTTTTTTGGATTTTTTACAGATTCTTCTACTTGTATATAGCCAGCAAAATGCATTAAAACATCAAATTTTTTAGATCTTAAAATTTTAGAAACCTCTACCTCATCATTAATATTGCATTTAGTAAATGATGCATTTTCAGGAATTAGCCTTAAGTCACCGGTCGATAAATTATCTATAATATGAACTGAATGACCATTATCAAGTAAGTCAAGAGCTACGTGACTTCCTATGTAGCCTGCACCTCCTGTTAAAAGAATATTCATTTTTTAATATCTTATTAAAGTAAATTAAAATAAATTAGAATGGTTTATCTTATATTTTATGACAGTAAATACAGAATTAGAAAAAAAAATTGTTAATTTAATTAATGCATTCAAAAGTAGTTTATATAATTATGTTATTGAAGAAGGCACTAAACTTTTTAATCAAAACAAAAGCTTACCAATATTCGCTAATTTAGTTGGCGCATCTTATGCAGGAATCAAAGATCATTTTAATGCAATAAATTACTATAAAAAAGCACTAGATATAGATGTTAATAATACTGAAATATTAAATAATTTAGCAAAAAGTCAAATTATATTAAAATTATTTGATGAAGCGCTTTATACTTTAAAAAAATCATTAAATATAAATTCTAATAATTTTGATACTTACTTTAATATAGGTATCATATATTTTGAAAAAGAAAATTATGAAGAATCACTTGATAATTATTTAAAAGCTATTGAGCTAAATAACAAATTAGATAAATTATTTTATAATGTAGGTATATTATTAACAAAAATTGGAAAAAACAAAAAAGCAATACATTATTTTGAAAAAACAATAGAACTAAATAATACTAATACTAAAGCTTTAAACAATTTATCAAATATATTAATTAGCGAAAATAAATACGATATAGCTAAATATTATTTAGAAAAAGCTATTAAAATCAATCCAAAGTATGCCAAAGCATACAATAATCTTGGCAGCTTATATATGCAAAAAAAAGATTATAATTCTGCGCTAGAAAATTTTTCAAAAGCTTTTAATTTGGATAAAAACTTAATCGTGTCCGGTATCCAAAAACATTTTCTTAAAAGATTATTTTGTGATTGGTCTGAGAGTTATGAATTCAAATCAATTATACGAAAATCTATTATTAATAACAACGAAGTATCTCCATGGTTTTGTTTATCTTTAGAAGATAATGCTAAAAACCATTATTTAAGAGCTCGTAGTTTTTCTAAAAAGTTCAAAACTTTTAGGTCAAATAATAACATATATAATAATAAGAAAATCAAAATAGGATATTATGCTGCAGATTTTCATGAGCATCCTGGAATGATTAATATGTCGGGAATATTTGAATGTCATAATAAAGATGAATTTGAAATAATAGGTTTTTATTATGGAGAAATAAAAAAGGATAAAATACATGAAAAAGTAAAAAAATTATTTGATAAATTCTTTTACGTTGATGATCTTGATGATTCTGAAATATATCAATTATCAATAGAAAATAAGATTGATATCGCAATTTATAGAGCAGGACTTACTGTAAATGCTCGTAGTAGTATTTTTAGTCAAAAGGTTGCGCCAATACAAATCAATTACCTTGGATATCAAGGAACTACTGGACAAGATGGTATTGATTATATTATTGGTGACAGTTACGTTATTCCTAAAAATCAAGAATCTTATTATTCAGAAAAAATCATTACTCTACCTGGTTGTTATTTTCCAAGAGACAATTTAAGACTAATTAGTGAGAAAAAATTTAATAGAAGTGATTTAAATATACCTGAAAATTCATTTGTATTCTGCAATTTTAATAATTCTTACAAAGTTACCTATGAGGAGTTTGAAATATGGATGAATATTCTTCAAAAAGTAAAGAACTCTATTTTATTACTTTTAGAAACAAATGATCCAATGAAAGAAAATGTATATAAAGAAGCTGAAAAATTAAAAATCTCTAAAAATAGAATTATTTTTGTAAAAAGAATACATTATGAGGATCACTTATCAAGACACTCATTAGCAAATCTTTTTTTAGATACTTTTAATTATAATGCACATACAACTGCAGTTGATG
>MDTG01220484.1_pt1 | contig 12121 bp, 10 predicted proteins | sample 811421 | NCBI WGS metagenome assembly MDTG01 (sample SAMN05326645, study PRJNA326480) | marine metagenome | isolation source: seawater | place: Pacific Ocean: South East | collected 2011
CGCGTAATGCACGGCAATCAGATTGAGCAGCGATGCGGCGCCGTCCAGTAATGAGTCAGTCAGGCCGGCCAGCAAGCTGACCGAGCCGCTCAACCACCAGGCAATGGCTTTGGCCAAGGCCAATGAGAGCGCGAGGGCGAGGGCGGCGAAGCTGGCGAGGCGCATCAGGCGTGCATGTTGCGGTGAAGGGGCCATCTGTTTTCCGTTTGGTGAATCAGTGGAACAAATACGCAGGCTAGCCATTCGATACGCCGCACGTTAAGCGTTGCATGGTGCGCTTCGGTCGGCAGTCAGGCAAGTGCGTGCGGCTGAGCGCGGCAAGCAAGTCGTGCTGGAGTGTTGGTGATGTTATCGGGGATGCGATGTTGCGCTGCCCGCCGGGATCGGACGGACAGCGCAATAGCCGTACTCTGATCAGGCAGCAGGAACGAGGCCGTAAGCGGCCAGTTGCTGGATCGAGCCGCTTTTCTGGACCAGACGCGGATCATCCAAAGGCAGGCTGGTGCCGGTTTGCGTCTCGATCAGCGCCTTGAGGGCCGCGCGATCCACTTCGCCGTTAGCGTCTAGCACGCCACGCAGTTGCTCCGGATCGACCTGAGCGGTCTTGCCGTTGGGCAGGTAAATCGCGCCGGTCGCAAAGTCGATACCAAACGCGATCAGCCCCGGTATCACGTAGAACAGAATGCCGATGGCATCCAGCGCCACAATAACCGGGTCCACTTTGCCCGAAATCTGGCCACGGCGATCCGGATAGAACAGCGTGCCGCAGGCAGCAAGCTGGGTCATTAAGGAGAGAGCCAGAGCACCGCCAATAAAACGGGTAGACGTACGCATTCAAAATCTCCTGATAAAAGTTGCGAAACTATACCAAGGGTAGGCCCGCTACGCTTCTGGATTGTAGGTGTGGCGTAGAAATACGGCAAAAACTGTGGGCCGATTAACCGTTATAATCGCCGCCCCAGATTGGAGTTGCCATGCCCCTGCCGCTGCCTATTGATGACCTGCTGCCGAGCCTTTGTCAGGCATTGCGTGAGCGCCACGAAGTAGTACTTGAGGCGCCGCCCGGCGCGGGTAAAACCACGCGGGTGCCTTTGGCTGTTCTGGCTGAGCCCTGGCTGCAGGGGCAAACCATCATCATGCTGGAGCCCAGGCGTTTGGCCGCGCGGGCAGCGGCGGAGCGTTTAGCCAGCGAGTTGGGCGAGGCGGTGGGCGAAACGGTCGGTTACCGCATCCGACTCGACAGCAAAGTGGGGCCGCGCACGCGCATCGAGGTGGTCACCGAAGGCATTCTGGCGCGGCGTCTGCAAGATGATCCGGCGCTGGAAGGCGTCGGCCTGGTGATATTCGACGAATTTCATGAGCGCAGTCTCGATGCTGATCTGGCACTGGCGTTAACGCTCAACGGGCGTTCGATGTTTCGCGGTGCAGACAGCGGCGAGCCCGCGCTAAAAGTGCTGCTAATGTCCGCCACGCTCGAAGGTGAGCGACTGGCCAGTGTGCTCGACGATGCGCCGGTGCTGCGCAGCGAGGGGCGCATGTTTCCTGTGGATATCCGTTGGGGGCAAGCCACGCAGCCAGGTGAATGGCTGGAACCAAAGGTGGTGCAGACCGTATTGCAGGCGCTCACTGACGAGACCGGCAGCGTGTTGGTTTTTCTGCCGGGGCAGGCCGAGATACGCCGGGTTTGCGAGCAGCTGGAACAAGCATTGGCCGGGCAGACAGACATTCGAGTGTGCCCGCTGCACGGAGAGTTGGATCTGAGTGCCCAGCGTGCCGCCATCGAGCCCGCCCCGAACGGGCAGCGTAAGGTCGTGCTGGCAACCAATATTGCAGAGACCAGCCTGACCATTGAGGGTGTTCGCGTGGTTGTTGATGCCGGGCTTGCGCGGGTTCCGGTGTTCGATCCGGGCAGCGGCATGACGCGCCTGCAAACGCAGCGTATTTCGCGAGCCTCGGCAACTCAGCGTGCTGGGCGTGCTGGCCGTCTTGAACCCGGCGCGTGTTATCGGTTGTGGTCGCAGGCGCAACACGAGCAGTTAGCGGCGTATTCAGCGGCAGAAATCGTTCAGACGGATCTCGCAGGCGTAGCCCTGCAACTGGTGCGTTGGGGCGTAACGCCGGATGAGCTGGTATGGCTGGACCCGCCGCCAGCGGCACCGTATGCGCAAGCACTCGACCTGCTCCAGCGCCTTGATGCATTGGATGCGAGTGGCGTGCTGACGGCGCAGGGCCAAGCGATGGCTGAGCTGCCGGCGCATCCGCGAATTGCCCATTTACTGTTGCGCGGGCATGCGCTGGGATTGGCCAAGCTGGCGTGTGATGTGGCGGCGCTGCTCGGTGAACGCGATATTTTGCGTGGCGCGGGGGCCGATTTGCACAGTCGGCTGGCTTTGCTCACTGGCGAGATGCGTGCTGCGCGAGGCGCGCAGGGCGGCGTTAGTCGTGCGCGGCAACTGGCGCGACAGTTTCATGGCTACTTGCAGAGGCGCGCTGCGGTCAATCCGCCGGCTGATCCCGAGCACCCGCGCTGGCTGGGTGCGTTGTTGGCATTTGCCTATCCCGACCGAGTAGCCCGCCAGCGCCGTGAGGCGGGGGCCGAGTATCGTCTGGCCAATGGGCGTGCTGCGCTGTTCAGTGAGCCCGATGCATTGATGAAACATAGCTGGCTGGTCATCGCCGATCTTGGCAGTCGCCAGGGCCAGCGCGAAGAGCGCATCTATCTGGCAGCCGAGTTGGATGAACAATTGTTCGAGCGCGAACTCAGTGAGTTAGTGAGCCAGCACGATGTGCTGGACTGGGATGAGCGCGAAGGGCTGCTGCGCGCTGAGCGGCAGGCGCGGATTGGCGAACTGGTGGTGTCGCGTGAGCCGCTGACGGCGCTCCACCCGCAAGCCCGAACCGATGCTCTGATCAATCTGGTTCGCCGCAAAGGTCTGGAACTCTTGCCGTGGACGCCGGAGCTTCGCCAATGGCAGGCACGAATTGCGCTGCTGCGCTCGCTTGAGCTTGAGGCCAACGGGCAGAGCGAGTGGCCGGATGTCAGCGATGCAGCATTGCTTGAACGCATGCCCGAATGGCTTGGGCCGTATTTGGGCAAGGTTAACCGGCTCAGCCACTTCGCCAATCTGGAACTGCACAACATGCTCCAGACCTTGCTGCCCTGGCCGTTGCCACAACGCCTTGAGGAGCTTGCGCCGAAAACCCTCGCGGTGCCTTCCGGCTCAAATATCCGCATTGATTACAGCGAGCAGCCGCCCGTGCTGGCGGTGCGTTTGCAGGAGTTGTTCGGCCTGAGCGATACCCCGCGAATTGCCGGTGGCAGGCAGGTGGTGAAATTGCATTTGCTGTCGCCAGCGCGCAGGCCAGTGCAGGTCACTCAGGACCTTGCCAATTTCTGGGCCAGCACCTATGCCGAGGTTAAAAAAGACCTCAAGGGTCGCTACCCGAAACTATTCCATAAGTTAGATCCTTGGGTTGAATCGCTTAACAAAAAATAGTTTGACGGTTTATCTTTTGTGAATATCCCTTAACATCTATGATTGACTCATTCCTCTTTGGGGTGAGTCATGTCCTACAGCAACCCGCGTCACGAAGGCCGTCTGGTGTTCATTCCGAATCTGAGGGATGCCTTCGCCAGTCTGCATGTCCATGAAGCGCCTCTAGGTGCAGCTGGATTAGCGCTTGAAGGTGCTAACACCAAGGTTATTTATCAGGTCAGTGAATTCAGTGCAGGGAATGACCGGGACCTCTTCAACTTTCCTTTTCTTTGCCAAGCAAATGGCGATCCATGGCACGAAGCCAACGCTTACTTGCTGAGTCTTATGCGTGACAAGGCTCCGAAAAATCGACGTACCGATGACGTTCGGCGTCGTGCCAGCAAACTGCTCGATTACCTCTTGTTCTGTGAAGAGACCAATCTGGATTGGCTCGACTTCTCCGGTGCCCGGCCGTCGCACCGCCCGACCTACAAATACTTCTATCGCCTGATCAACGATGGCCGCCGCAGCAATGCGGTCATCAATCAATACACCGCTGCTGTCTACCACTTCTACAAGTACGTTTCCGAGCACTGGTACGAACTCGACATGAACCGCGTCGATACGATCAAGCAGGTGCGGTTAATTGTGCAGAGTCCAAAAGGCGCAAGGGTCATAGACGCTGAAAAGCGCAGCCAAACACGCCGCGTGCCCGCTAATAGCGCAGTACCGATTGGGTTTGTGCGCGAAGATGGAGAGGATCTTCGACCGCTTTCAAATATTGAGCTTGGTGGGTTTATGGAAACCATCAAGAGCGAAAAGGAATGGTCTACAGTTGAACGATTGATTCTGTTTGCGTCGCTGATGACCGGGGCGCGTAAGCAAACCGTTTTAACCATGCGCTTGCGGAATTTGAAGAACTTTCAAGAGGACAGGCTGCTGCCGGAAGGCGCATATAAATTACATGCCGGACCGGGCACTGGTATTGATACGAAGAACGACAAAGCGCAAACGCTTTATTTTCCTAAGCAGCTTGCGGAAGAGCTGATCACTCTTGCCAACAGTCCGATGATGAGGAGCCGGCGGGAAAAGTTGCGTGTGCAGTTACAGGAAAATTATCCAGGCATGTCGATAGATGAAGAGGATATGTATATATTTCTCTCCAATCAAGGCAATTGTTACTATATGGCAAAAACCGATCCACGCTATACGGTTGTCAAGTCGCCGCAAACCGGGCAGGTAACGGACACGATCAAGCGCAAGCTGCTTCAAAAAGCCTCTAGCCAATTCCCGAAGGATTTTTCCTATCACTGGTTGCGTGCGACCTTCGCCTATCAACTCTACCAGCGCTTGCAAAGGCTGGTTAAAGAGGGGGGGATGCAGCCGGGGGAGGACATTGATTTTATCCAGAAGCGCCTTCATCACGAGTCTAGGGAAACGACTGAGAATTATCTGAAGCTGTTCAAGATGACCCATGAAAAGGTTATCGCCCAAGAAGCATGGGAAAGCAAGCTGTTCAACGGCAACTATGAAGTGCTGAGGGTGGTGGCGGAAGATGAATAATCAAGAACGGTTAGAGTACCGTGCCGACACTCAAATAATCACCTTGCGCGAAGTGGCGCAAGAGTTTCCCGAACCTGAGTTAGTGCGTTTGCAGTTGTCCGAAAAAGTGCTGAAGAAGCCACTGGATATCGGCAGTATAGCGTATTTAGTTCGCGGCAAGAATGAAAATGTCCATGATGATCGCGGCACGCCGGTCGTCAAGTCATCCTTTGTTCAAAGCCGCCGCGAACTGGTTTCAAGGCTGCTGGAATCCTTTGTCGGTCAGCGTGATGTAACAGTTCGTGGTCGCTTTCTCCGTGCTGAATACTTTATCGACTGGCTCAATGCCATTGGCTGCAGGGAAGTGTTTGCAAGTGAAACTGACGCACAGCAGGCATATCGGGATTTTACTGCGCACCTGAATCACCGCATCCGCATGCAGGAGTTGAAGCCGTCTACCGCTAAACAATATCAAACTGCCGCCGCCTCGGTGATCGAATTACTTTACCAAGAACGCTGCCATTACATCCTCTTGGGCGCCGTTAGGATAACTTCTGAAAGAGGGTCGCCGGCGCCAAGCGCTGCTCATGTCGAGTTGTATAAGAGCGTCTTTTTGAGGGTCGCTCAGCAATGTAGTGATTTCGTCTTGAGTAATAAACTGTATCCATGTCTCGTGAATATGAAGGACTTTGAAGTCGTAGTCTTTCCTTCGAATTTTGGTGCGATTGGGCCATTCAAGGAGGGCCTGCCGACTTATAACGCTGCGGAGCGCCGAATCGCAACTCTCGAAGAGTACTTGAGAGCTTGCGAGGTACTGGGTCGGCATGTCATAAGAAAATACGATGCAGTCGCAACTCTAAGCGATTCAGCTGCGAACCTGGCGGCGGCTAACGAAGACGCCCGCTATTGGCACCGGCTTAACTTAGCTGGTCTTGCAGCGAAAGCCTATGTCGGTCTTTTCCTTCTGATTACAGGTGCTTCGCCGGCCGAATTATCGCAGTTTCGTTACGATGACGCACTGGAGGTTGTAAAGTCTCCGTTTAAGAAAGAGTTGTCGGCAGTCAAGTTTCGCGCAGGCGGAAAAACAACCCTCTATAACATTGGTCGAGACAGTGGCCTGCCGCTGCTGAAGGAATACATCAAGCTTCGCGAATGGATTCTAAATGGCGAACGCCATGACAGGCTGTTCTTTTCAATGCCCGAAATGTCTGACCGAAAGAATATGAGGGATTTTGGCGAGTTGAGCGTGACGCAAGCCATGAAGAAATTCTATAAGTGCATCAGCGGTGTCTTTCTGGATCCTAAGGTGCCGAGCCTTTCGGCACGCCAAATGCGCAAGTACAAGAGCATCGAGCAGCACTCGGCCCGTTTGTCTCCACACACGGTTGCTGCCTCGTTGAATCATACCGAGGCCGTAAATCTCTCGACCTATGCAGAAGCGACGCCCGAGCAGCACGAAGCCGAGTTCAGCCGGTTCTGGCGGTCCTTGCGCCATGCCGCAACCAAGGTTCGTGAGCGCAGCGAGACGGCGTTAGGTGAGGCAATCTCGACAGCGGCGGGGCATTGCGACGGGTTCAATCAACCGACGCCTGTAAGCGATTCCGGTACCTCTGTGATTGAGCCGAACTGCCGCACGCAATATGGCTGCCTGTACTGTCAGCATTATGTCTGCCACTCCGATGAAGAAGACCTGCACAAACTCCTGAGTTTGCAGTTCGTGATCAATGCGGTGCGCAAAGGGGCCCCGGATGAGGCGCACGCGGAAGCGCTGTACCAAGAATTGTCGATCAGAATCGAGTTCATCATTGATGCGCTTAGCGAGCGTTCCGAGTCGGTGAAACAAATGGTCGAAACAGTCAGGACCAAGGTTTCTGAGTACGGCTTGCTGACCCCATTCTGGGAAAGCCGCTTGAGCCGCTATGAAAAGGCGGGGGTGGTATTTTGAACACTATAGTCACGTCGGTGGGCAGTCTCTTCGCGAGTGGGCAGTTTCCGCCCACTTTTGAGCCGGATAATGCGCCACAAGCTTTTGCTAAGCCTTCACCGGATTTTGTTCTGTGCCGCGATGAAAGCGGCAAAGCAACGGCCGTATATAGTGAAGCCGTTTGGGATTTCAACCCATACAGGCTGTCAGCCAAAAAAATTAATAAAATATATTTTGATGGTGTATTTGACGATGATGGCAACGAGCAGCAGGCCCTGATCGAGGAAGCAAAGTACCTGATGTATTGCCTGATCTATTTCGCTGGCGGTGGACGAGTGGGTGTGCTTGCTGCGTCCACGCTAGCGCAGTATTGGAACGTGCTGCGAAAAACTATGCAATTCTGCTACGCGCAGAAACAAAAGCCCTTGGTCGGTGTATTGTCGCTGCAGCAGCTATTTACCGTGCCTGTCTATTTGGCGGCGTTTATTCGTGAGCAAATTTCTAGCTCTAATGGGAAGGTCTTTGCCGGTATTCTCAACCGGTTGGTCAGTGTTGGTCAGGAGCGCCTCGGTTTTGCCGTATTGAACCCAGGCAGGCTTGACCTGAAATCACCGGACTATAAGCAGCATCCGGTCATTCCGACACGTATCTACCTGAGTCTGATCAATGTCACTGGTGATTTGCTCGATCAGCTTTACGAGGGGGTTGGGGCTTACGAGTCCTTTATTGCGTGCTTTGCTGATGAACATTACGGCGTCGATTATAAGATTCAGAGTTCACGCGGGCTAGGTGGAAAAGCGTACCACCGACCTGACATGCCGCAAGCGCTCAGGAGTCACGGTCTGAGTGCGGTTTTTGTCAAGGAATTCGCCTGTCCTTTCAAGATAAACCTGCCACGCGTATTGCTACAAATGCAGTTTGTGGTGAAGACGGTGATTCATCTTTATACCGGAATGCGCGATCAAGAAGTGCTGCGCATGTCTTACAGCTGTTTGAGCGAGCAAACTATCAGGAAGCCAGTCGTTGATGACCAGGATATTGTGCGTGATCAACCGCAAACAGTAAGTGTACTCTCCACTACGACGAAATTCACGGGCTATAAGAAAGCTGGAGCTTGGTTCGCGCCAAGCGTAGTCATCAAGGCGGTCGAAATAGCCCAGGCGATTTGTCGCGGCCTCGCAAAGTTATACAGGATTGAGGTGAATGATATCTGTCCGCTATTTCTCAATCCGTCCATCTTGACTTATACGAGGAACACAGCGGAAGTGTCTGTCACCAACTTTACGTTGCGAGGGACACAACTGAGATCCCTGCAAGCCCTGACGATTCAGGCAGAGGATTTGACAGAGCTGGCGGAGAGCGATCCCGGCCGTGATTTCCACAATGAACTGGCGTTTGCTATCGGCCAACCTTGGCCGCTCACCAGTCATCAGTTCAGGCGCTCGCTTGCGTTCTATGGGAGCAGCAGCGGTTTTGTTTCGCTGCCATCGCTCAGGGCGCAATACAAGCACATGACTATCCAGATGTCGCGTTATTACACCAATGGCTTCGACAATCTACGCACAATTTTTGGCTACTACGACGAGAAGAAGAAAGACTTTGTTCTGCCGAGCAACCACTTTGCCTTCGAGTTTCAGATGGCCATGCCCATGTCGGTGGCAAACCAGTTGATCGCTGATCTGCTATTCAGTGAAGAACCGCTGTTTGGCGGAACCGGCTCATACATAGAGAGGCAAAAAGAGCGTGTTAAAGCCGGCGATATACATATTGAGGATGTTCGTGCGGACACTGAACAGCGTGTGAAAACCGGTGCAATCAGTTATCGACCAACGCTACTCGGTGGTTGCACGAAAGTCGGTCGTTGCGATTCGTTCCTGCTCGGTGACTACACAGAATGTTTGTCCTGCGAGGGCGCTATTATCAAACCGGAGAAGTTGAATACGGCCATTGAGGAGGCAACAAAAGAGATGTCCTGTTACGCCGAGGGCTCGGGTGAGTACCAAATCGTAAAGGCCGACATTGAACGCCTGTCGGCCTTCAAGGCTCGCCTGATTGATACATTGGAGCTTTAACGATGAGCTCTGGTGAAAACACAAATAAGGGGCTGATAGTTTGCGAGGAAGCATTGCAGCGGCTTCTGGATGGGAAGCCTGTAGTTCCCGAGCATGTTGGTTTAGATCTAGCCAAGCTAACCGCCAGTATTGTTAGTTTCGAGGCGGGATTTGATCGCGGCTACCTCAAGAAATCTCGCAAGGCACATTTGCCGATTCTGGCAAAGATCGAGGCTTCTCGTTCAGAGGCTAACAAGAGTTCCAGTTCTTCCAGATTTAAAAAAATTGGACGCTTGGAAGATAAACTTTTGCTTTTGGAAAAAGAGCTTGCAATGGTCCGAGCGCAGCGTGACCGGGTGCTTACGCAGAATCTCCAGCTATGGGAGCGCGTGAGGGAGTTGGAGCTAGCAGCGTGCCAGAACAAGTCTCTCCAGGTGTGGCAGCGTCATTAATGGGCGGTCAGGTGAATCATCACTAGGTCGAACAGGCTATGCACAGCCTATTTCCCAAGCGTGTGCTGGACGCTGTACTGGGCGGCATGACCGACCACGAGAAGCTCTCGCTGGAAGTGCTGGGTAACGAGACCAAGAGCCGGGCGTTTGCGTTGGTGATTTTGAAGATGCTGATGGCGGCGACAGGCTTGGAGCAAAGTAACAGCAAAGGCAATCTCAGACTTTCTTGAGCGCCAGGCTTGATCAAGCGGGCTGCAGCTCTGAAACCTGAGGTAGTAGGTCGCATGGATCGCATACAAGCATGCTTGCGATGCGATACAGCTTCTCGACGGTAATGTTGACCTCACCACGCTCGATCCGCCCTACGTAGCTGCGGTCGATATTGCACGCCAGCGCCAGTGCATCCTGGGAAATCCGGCAGGCCTTCCTCTGCACTCGGATGCGTTCCCCTAACGCTTTCGCCAACTTATCCATGACCGTCTCAATTTAACTTGAGGCGGCACTATCGTGCGTTTGCGGACGTTCAGGCTACGGATTATAATCCGCATTTCTTTCGCGCTAACTCTTCTGGTGCCTCAATGAAATCGGCCTCGTTTATCTTCGACAGGCGTCTGTATGAGCTGCTTCAGGAGCCAGGGCGCACAACCTTTACGACCCGTGAACTGCGCGATGCCTATGCTGCTCGCTTGAATGGCACACATTTCCGTATCGCCGATGTGCGACGCTATGTGTATGAGCAGATCCGTCGATTAGTGCGCGCTGGCTGGGTTGCACTGGACGAGGACCGTCGTGTCCGAGGACAGGTCTACCACCTGCAGCCGATTCCGGCACACCTGCAACTGGAACTGATCGACAACGGTTTTGAGAACAGCCTTATGGCTGCCGGAGTGCCCGAACCAGGCACGGCGGTACGCGACGTGGAGGCTTTGCCGCTTAAGTCGTCAGCCAATACGGATTTGCAGTTGGAGGCGCTCCACAAGGAAATCCGCTTGGACTTTCTCACTTCAATGGGCGAGGCAGAGCGATTCAAGCTGCTTCTGGACGAGATGCCGTATTTGCGCGACAAGGTTGAAGGCGATTACCTGGAGGCCAGGGATCGTAGTTCTCGCCTTCTGGGCCATTTACGCGCCATAGAAAAGACCCTCAAAACGCTCGCTGCGCCACGATGAGCAGATCGCTACGCAGCTGGCAGAACAGCTGCATCACCAAGGCGTTGGAGCACTTTACCGTCACGCAGCACTTCTTCTGCCAGGCAACGCCGGGAGCCGGGAAGACGCGCATGGCCGCGGAGCTGACCAGCCGACTGCTTCAGCAGGACAGAATTGACCTGGTGCTGTGCTTTGCGCCGTCCTGCCAGGTCGTGGAGGGTTTTCGTTCGACTTTTTCGGAAGTGCTACGCAGACGTCTCGATGGCCAGATGGGGGCCGTGGGGGCGGCCTATACCTATCAGGCCATGGAATACCGTGATGAGGGATTCTGGCAGCTTCTTGATGACTACCGGGTGCTCGTGGTCTTCGATGAAATCCACCATTGCGCCGGCCACGATCCGCTCCTCAGCAATGCCTGGGGGCAGCAGATACTGCACCGGATACAGGATCGCGCTGTCTTCACGTTGGCCCTGTCTGGCACGCCCTGGCGTTCTGACGACAAGGCCATTGCCTTGGCTCGCTATTCGTCGCCCGAAGGGCATTTGATCTGCGATTACCGCTATGGCTTGAAAGACGCCATTACCGACGGCGTGTGCCGATCCCCTCGCATTGTGTTGCTCGATAATCAGAAGGTGAAACTCACTGAAGAACTTGGCGCGGATAGCTCCGTCAGGCTGTTTCCCAGCATCGCCAAGCTTTTGGGGGAGTCACCTGTCACCTATGAGGAACTGCTGCGCCATGACGAGGTGATCAATCCAATCCTCGACCTTGGCTACAGCAAGCTCAACGAGCTACGCCAGATCAAGCCTGATGCCGCCGGCTTGGTGGTGGCTACCGACATCGAACACGCTCAGAAAATAGCCCAGGCTCTGGAAGCAATGGGTGAAAAGTGCCGTATCGTGACCAACAAAACCCCGGATGCGCAGCAGGTGATCAATGCATTCCGCAGCAACACCTGCCGCTGGATTGTCGCCGTAGGAATGATCAGTGAAGGCACCGACATTCCACGCCTGCAAGTGTGCTGCTATCTCAGCCGTATCCGCACCGAACTGCATTACCGGCAAGTTCTGGGACGGGTACTGCGACGCACAGGTGAATCGGATGACCAGGCATGGCTATTCATGCTGGCAGAACCGACGCTTCAGGGCTTTGCGGAGCGAATTGCAGATGATTTGCCGGATGACCTAGCGGTTTTGAGAGATGTGCAGATACCTGGATTTAATCCAGGCTCAAGGTCTGAGCCGATGGGTGCTTCGGGCCATGTCGAGGGTATCGATGGTGCTGGGTTAGGTGGCGCAGAACCTGGTATTGGGTCGCAAGCTACGAACATCATTTCGCTGGGTGGCTTTGCAACTGAGCCCGCTTACCAGGTCAGCTTTTCCCAGCATTACCGGCAGCAGCTACTGGCTTGTTTTTGATGCTCAGCCAGTCGAGGCTGCTCGAATGATGCCGGTATGCATGAATCCATAACCGGCCGGTTCCGCGTGGAACGTAATCGTGAGGTGCGTATGGAGATTAAGTCGCAGGC
>MDTG01325288.1_pt1 | contig 12120 bp, 10 predicted proteins | sample 811421 | NCBI WGS metagenome assembly MDTG01 (sample SAMN05326645, study PRJNA326480) | marine metagenome | isolation source: seawater | place: Pacific Ocean: South East | collected 2011
CCAGGGAAACTCGCTTGATCAATACCCGCTCTTCATCTGGATCGTCGGATCCTATCGATTCGGAGGCGTTTAGTGCGAGTCTGCATACTAAATCCAGCATAGAATGATCGACTTTATTCCCTATGCAGGTCGATATGATGTGCTGCACATCATCATCGGAAGCGATAGGCCTAGCGATTGAGTCTATTTCTTCCATGCAAATCGAATATGCAGACCTGTACGAGTCCGCAATTATTGTCGGATGGAGACCGGATCTGGTAAGCTCGAGTGCATTTCTGAGTAATTCTGCCAAGATCAGTATAGAAGTTGTTGTCCCATCTCTTGCCAATCGATCCTGTGTAATACTTGTCTCAATAACTAATCTCGCAGTGGGATGCTCTACCTTGGCCGTATCTAGAACCGTAGCTCCGTCGTTTGTGATTAGAACTTCCCCATTTTGGTCAATGAGCATCTTATCCATTCCTTTTGGGCCCAGTGTTGACCTTACGGCAGCTGCTACAGCCAAAGCTGCCCTAGCGTTTCCTACTAACGCAGCCCTGCCTGTTACCCTGTCTGTATCCTGTAGGGTGAGGTCTTCGTCAGGAGAGGACACGGCGGTACGAGAATCTTCGCCAATATCAAGGAATCTCTCCCTGAGAGGCCTCTCATCTACACTACTACGGCGGATTCATATACCACCCCCTCTGTCCACTATACAACCTGTGGTTGAGTAGTGATGCAATGACCTCCGAAGAAAACAATTGGGAAAGAGACATCATACGAGAGATGTCAAAGGTATTCGAACAGATGGGTATACCCATGGATATGGGCATGCTCGAGAACATGATGAATCAGTTAGAAGAGCATTTTGAACGAATGGGAATCGACGCCAAATCCATATCTAAGACAGACATCACTCTGAATGGAAAGGGAGATCCCGAGGAGATTAGAAAGAACATTGAGGCAATGATGTCTGGTCCCGGGGGCTTTGCAGACATGCTCTCAAAGATGGGGTTCGAGGTGTCTGTAAAATCCTCAAAAAATACACCCAATGAGCAGGTAGATGTTGTGACCGAACCACAGGAGGACAACAGGCTCATTGAGATCCCAGATACAGATTTCATACACAATGACGGATTTGCTAATGTGATGATTGACGTCACTTCCATCCCTGAAGCTGACGATGGATCAGTCGACCTTGCACTAGCCGACGGAGGCAGAATTATTGAATTATTGAGGCACAATCTCCTCAACCCGCTCCGAGGTTTCTCCATACCATTCGCAGCCAGTCGTATCGAGGAATGGAATCTAAACAATGGCATCCTCGACGTGACGCTGAGGATGGAATAATTAGGGGATGATTAGAAAATGAGCACACCTGTAATCGGAATTGATCTAGGAACAACCAACAGTTGCGTGGCAACCCTGGAGGGGGGCCAGGCCGTCGTAATTCCAAACTCGGAAGGAGCACGAACTACGCCGAGCGTAGTGGCTTTCGCCAAAGACGGTGAGCGCCACATTGGAATTACTGCCAAGCGGCAGGCAGTGACCAACGCGAAGCGAACCATTCTGTCGGTCAAGCGTGAGATGGGAACTGATTGGTCATCTGAAATCGACGATTCCACATACACACCCCAAGAAATGTCAGCGTTTATACTACAGAAATTGAAAACAGATGCAGAAGCATACCTTGGCCAGGAAGTCAAGAAAGCAGTGATTACATGCCCTGCATATTTTACTGATGCACAGAGGAAGGCAACCAAAGATGCTGGACGAATTGCAGGACTAGAGGTTCTCAGGATAATCAACGAACCCACTGCAGCAGCATTAGCATATGGTGTGAACAAAGAGGAAGATCAGACTATCTTGGTATACGACCTTGGTGGAGGGACGTTCGATGTGTCTGTTCTAGAAATTTATCAGGTCGATGGCCAGCCGCAGATAGAAGTGAAGGCGACTTCGGGTGATAACAGGCTTGGAGGTGACGACTTCGACGAGGTCATCATCAATTGGCTTGTTGATGAGTACAAAAAAGACACAGGAATCGATCTTTCTACCGATGCACAGGCCATGAGCAGACTTCGCGAACACGCCGAGAAAGCAAAGATAGAGCTATCCGGCTCTGGTTCCGCTCAGGTTAACCTGCCATTTATCACAAGTCGGGATGGTCAGCCCGAGCATCTAGACATCTCGCTTTCAAAATCCAAATTCGAGGAACTAATCGAGCCGTTGATCTCAAGGACGCTTTCACCCACACGTCAAGCGATGAAGGATGCAGGATTATCCAAGGGCAAGGTCGACAAGGTAATTCTGGTAGGGGGCTCCACCCGCGTTCCTGCCGTTCAGACTGCTATCGAAAAAGAAGTTGGGAAAGCTCCGTTCAAGGGTGTAAATCCTGATGAAGCGGTCGCCATGGGAGCAGCACTGCAAGCAGGAATAATCGTCGGAGATTCTGGCGTTACAGATGTTCTCCTTTTAGACGTGACACCACTTACCCTCGGAATTGAGACTCTGGGCGGGGTTATGACCACGATGATCGAGCGAAACACCACCATACCAAGCAAGCGATCGGAGACGTTTTCCACTGCTGCTGATAATCAGCCTGCTGTTGAAGTTCACGTCCTTCAGGGAGAAAGGCAGTTTGCCAAAGACAATATCACCTTAGGTAAATTCCATCTTACGGGCATACCCGCTGCACCAAGGGGAATACCGCAGATCGAAGTCACATTCGATATCGACGCGAATGGAATAGTAAATGTTTCAGCAAAAGATCTCGGAACTGGAAAGGAACAAAAAATCACTATAGAGAGTCAAACATCTCTCAGCGAAGACGAAATTAAGTCTAAGATCGAGGAGGCTGAAGAATTTGCCGAGGAAGATCGAAAGAGGAAGGCGCGGGTCGAACTCAAAAACCAAGCCGAAAGCATAGTTTATCAAACCAGGAAGACTATTGAAGAAACTGGAGATAAGCTAGAGGAAGAAGACACAAAGCCGGTTTTGGAGAAGTTGAATGAACTTGAGTCAATGATCATGGATGGAGATACCCCAATCGATGTAGATGAAATCGATGAAGCTGGAGTACAGTCGAAAATAAGCGATTTAGAAGGGTTAATGCAGGCACTTTCAATGAAAATCTATGAAGCGGCGGCCAAGGATATGGAAGAAGAAAATCAACAAGATCAGTCCGACGATGGTGTCCACGAGGCGGATTTCGAAGTTGTCGAGGATGAGGATTGAATCACATTTTCGACTTACCGATTCTCCAATAGAGGAATGGGGCGATTACAACGTACATCAGAACGCCATAGACTCCCGACGGAAGACTTAGGACAGATAGAGTCGCACCTGCTTGGGGAGCTAGTACGAGACCTCCAACAGTTATGCCTACAGTTGCATTTTGAATACCGCTTTCTATCGAAACAGTAGTTGCTTGATCGTTTTCAAGACTGAGAATTGTCGCACTTTTCCAACCTATTCCAAGCATAAGAATATTGAGCGCAACAACCGCAGGTCCAAGAGTCCCAATATTATCCATAAGTGTATCAAATTCACTCGCTATGGCGGCAATGACAATGATAGTGAAAAGTCCAGCTGCGATTTTTCCCACTAATGGTTCAATGCTTTCAACAGCGGCCCCTGAGTAATTACGAACTAGCATCCCAATCCCCACAGGCACAGTAGTTAGAAGAAACATGATTATCCCAAGACCGAGGATATCAATATCAGGCGAATCAGCGCCCATGAAATGGTCCATTGAAAAACCAACTATGAGAGGAAGTGTGATCACAGATACAACACTCACAACTGCGGTATACGATATAGATAGAGCCGTATCTCCTCCAGCTAATTTTGTAAGAATATTAGATGTAACCCCTCCCGGACAGCATGCTAAAATCATAAGTCCAACAGCCATCTCACCAGATAGATCAAAGATGCTCGCTATTCCAAATCCCGCTACAGGCAAAATAACCACCTGGTTACCCAATCCAACCGCAAATGCCTTCGGCTCAGTTAAGATAAGCCCAAAATCAGATATTTTGAGCCCTATTCCTAGTGAGAACATGATATATGCAAGAGAGAGCGGGAGAATTACATCGATAATATTGTTAGACTCTTCTTCCGAACCCTCTACAGCCTCCTGAGCGATGACGCCCGATGAAAGAACTACAACGGTCAGCAGGCAAACAATCAGCACCTTGAATGAACTATACATGTGGCTTGTAAAGTGCCAATCAACTATAGAACATGCCGGTGCACACAACAAAACTGATGAGATAATTCTCTCTACTAGATATTCAATGCTGCTCACTCGTAATAAGACGATGCAGAGTTCTTACATGCACACCCGATGTACCGAATTGGAAGAATGGATTCTCACGCTCTGTCCGTGCCTTGGAACCCGGGCCCCACGCAGTACCGGCAATGTCTAGGTGCACCCACGGAATCTTTGAAGATCCCCCGTCCTCTTCCCTAGACGGAACGAAGAATTCCAAGAAAGCCGCAGCTCCGTTGGACGAACCGGCCCTACCTCCAATTGAACCATTTCTTATGTCTGCAAATGCCGAGTCAGTCATGTATCTCGTGAACTGGTCATTCAATGGCATTTCCCAGACTGGCTCTCCGGATAATGAGGCTGCTAATTCGACCCTCTCCAGAAGAGCGGAATCATTCCCCCACATTCCTGTTATTTGATTGCCCAAAGCAACTACCACCGCGCCCGTCAAAGTTGCTAAATCCACAATGAACTCAGGATTGAACTCTCCTGCTTTGCAGAGGCCATCAGCCAAAACATTCCTGCCTTCGGCGTCTGTACTGAAGACCTCTACGGTTTTTCCAGAATATGTCTTGAATACGTCACCAGGCCTATACGCGCCAGACCCTGGCATGTTCTCTGCCAAACAGGCTATTCCGTTTACTCTACGATCATAGCCGGTAGAATACAGAGCCTCCATCAGGCCAAAGACGGTAGCAGCGCCACACATATCGTACTTCATGTCCCACATGCCGCCCGTTGGTTTGATTGAAATGCCCCCTGTATCGAACGTTATCCCCTTCCCCACAATGCATGGACGACGAACACCATCATCGGCGTGAGGGTTGAGCGTGAAGAGGACCATGCAGGGTTTCCTGTCACTCCCCTTTCCTACGTTTATGAGACCCCCCATACCTAGTTCGTTGAGCTTATCCCAATCGTATATTTCGACCACTACATTTTCTTTGTCCTCTGCCCATTTCTGCGCTCTGTGGGCGTATTCCATCGGGTACAGAACATTGGCGGGCTCATTACCAAGATCCCGTGCTAAATGTACACCTTTGACCACCGCATGCGCGATAGATAGACCCTCCTCGAGGTGGCCTCCATATCTGGGGCTGGCTTGGAATTGGAATGACCAAGGAGTTAGGATATGATCCTCTCCAATTTCTTGATGCTCGATGAATTCATAGTCTCTGAGCATCATTCCCTCTGCAAAATTAATCATGCGGTCACTGGACCACCCCGAAGTGAATCTAACACACACTGATAGTCCATTTTTCTTTGACAGCAAGCCCATCACACGGGCACCGCTAGTCCTTGCAATATTATGGTCCATCTTGCCTTTCTCGCCCATTCCGACAAGCATCACCCTGCATCCCGGAGTCCACACAACCATATTCTCTCCTTGCTTCCCCTGGAAGTCATCCGAAGAGATAGCTTCTCTTACTAGATTTCTCTGACTACGGCCCAGGCCGGACAGTGCATTGTTGGGTGCTCGAGAGACACCCTCGAACAGAGGGATCAGCAGTTGTTCGCAGGCTTCACTAAACTCAGAATTTGACCAATTCACAATATCACTAATCCAACCTATTTTGTAATGATATACAAATAATTGCTTAGAAACATTAACTTTGGAATGAAAATCAACCTGAACCTAGTTTAAATTATGGTTCCAATTTGCCATTTCTTTCGCCTATAGCAGCAAAAGCCAAGGCAACGAATAAAACAAACACCGATGGAGTTGGAAGAAAACTTTTGGAATTCCTTCCAGACCAATCCACTATGCCTGCGTCCACTATCTCAGTAACCCACATTGCAGAATCAACCACTCTTTTTTGATATTTTACACTCCAGGATCCCCCGTCTACGATGGTAAGGCCCAGATTATCGAAAATCACATTTGTTTCATTTGTCGCATTGACCCCGAAAATCGACGAATTCCACAATAATTCCCCATTAGGACCGATGTACTGTAGTGTGGCATTGGAAGTGCTGGCGTGCCCCAAGTTCACAATATGAGCACTCACCCCCCCCTCGTCTATTCGCACATCCTCCACGACCAAGCGAGCACGCCAGAACCAGATATTTTCAATCAGATAACGCATGACATCAAGCTCTTCCCCCAATCTATCTGATAGAGCCTCTATGGTTCCAAGAAGAAATTGTTCATCATCTGTTTCAAAGGTAAATGTGGGATATCCCATTGTCCCATACCCGTAATCCCTGCTTGTGCCGCAGTTTGGATACAGGCCCTGATTGGCATTCCGAATGGGTATTTCAGAAATATTGGTATTGACCTCATCTTTGATGTAATGATACATTTCCCAATCCGAAGGTTGGTCTGGCCATTTTCCCCAGGGGTAGAGCATGATCCACACTCCTGTATGCATGGTGATGTACAAATCAGCATGAGGTACAACATCGTTCATGTAAATCGAATTCGCGAGAGTCTCTGATTCACTAAATGCACTACTCCCTGGTTGAGTCGTCGGACAAGTATTCCAATAATGGTCGTAGTTCCTATTGAGATCCACCTGATTTACATTCCATCTGGTATCGGAATCGTTACCATCCGCATTCAACATTATCAGGATATGTAACTCTGTATTAGACAAGACGTCGATCACATCCTGTTTTCCATTTCCCCAACCTTCGATATAATATTCCGCAACAAGAAATGCTAATTCAGTTCCGAGGTGCTCGTTTCCATGGTGTCCTCCGTCAATATATGCAACATCTTTCGCCGCCCCATCCGGTTTAGTTTCAGTGCTCCAATCAGAAATCTGCAACATCCAAATTTCCCTTCCCAACTCGGTTTTCCCTATGGTCAGTAGATTGATTATTTCCGGGTAATCATCCGCCCATGCATTTAGGTCTAATGTGAGTGTTGCATAGGAGTGATACCAGTGTTCTTGGACGATATCTGGTTGACCAATTTGCGCAGTGGTTAACGGTGCAGCCGAAACTGCAAGCATCGAACTCACAACAAATGCGGTTACCCAACGACGCATAGCGTCGCCATGGGGCCAATGCCTAGAATCGTTCGTATGTTATGACCAATTAACACAAGATTTCAATCAGACACCCGTTACACCGTCCCTATCTACTCCAAACGATTGCATGGTAACGATTTCGACGACCTCTTCACTGCGAAGAGCTCTATGATAGCCACAGTCGACCCTCTCAAATCGCATAAACGAATCGAGAAGATACAAACATCCTAATTATTTGAGATCATGGAAATAAGTGTTCTAATCACTTCATTTCAAAACCTGTGGATTGGATGATTTTTCTAATGTCGAGCTCGGTAACTGAGGTCGTTGAGTGGATAGTTGCTCGACCCAATTCATGACTAACTTCAGCTGAAATAATACCGGATTTTTCCATCAATACCTTTTGCAATCGTCCAGAACAACCACCGCAAGTCATCCCAACGATGTCGACAACGTGTTTGATTGTCATGGTTCTACAAAGTGGAAATTGCTTTTGTATTGTTGCCCGAATCTAAGTTCACTGGTTTCCATCTAGTCAGGAGGACGGAATTTAACACCACACTGACTGATGACAAGGCCATTGCTGCAGCCGCAAAGGCCGGAGGGAGAAGCCAACCAGTCCATGGAAAAAGAAGACCCATCGCCAAAGGAATCCCTAGTATATTGTAAAGAAATGCCCAAACAAGATTACTTCTTATTTTATTCATGGTAACACGACTCAATTGTAAAACAGACAAAACATGAGACAAATCATCACCTACGAGTACAATGTCCGCACTATCTAGCGCAATCTCACTCCCTGCCCCCATTGCAATGCCCACGTCTGCGACGGTCAAAGCAGCGGCGTCATTGATGCCGTCACCAATCATGGTCACTATCCCTTCTTTCTGTAGTCGACGAATAGCGTCGGCCTTTTCTTCGGGTTTAAGTCCTGAAACGACTCTCTTTATACCAACCTTTGAGGCAATATATTCTGCAACTTCTTGCCTATCTCCGGTGAGCATAATTACCTCGATGCCCATGTCTTGCATCCTTTCCACAGCCAAGGGCGAGTTCTCTCGAATTACATCTCGGATTTCTATCCATCCGACTAGATTTCGATTCTTAGAAACAAGAATCACGTTGGAACCCGACAGGCTCTTTTCCGAAATCTCTGATTCTACCTCTGAAGGAATTTCGTTGACCATGTTTCGAATCATTTCAAGACTTCCAACAGCGACTTCAAAACCCTCGATTTTCCCTATCATTCCTGAACCAATGTGTGTCTTTATGTCGCTTATTGTAGGTTTCTCACGACCGCTTGACCTCCAGGCATCATTCACAGCGATGGCTAGGGGATGGCCCGACTCGCCCTCAAGAGCAGCAGCAATGCGCAGAGCTTCCCCGGTCTCTCCCCCCAATTCACGGATCTCTTCTACTTGGGGCCTTCCGATAGTTATGGTGCCTGTTTTGTCGAGTATCACGATCTTACTCTTGTATGAGGTTTCCAACGCTTTTATTCCCTTGATTAGGAGGCCATTACGGGCCCCTACACCAGTACCAACTACTAGCGCGGTTGGAGTTGCCAACCCCAAAGCGCACGGACATGCAATCACCAGAGTACTAACTAGGGTCATGACAGCCATCTCGCTGGGGGTTGTATTGCTGCCAATTCCACTCAAGACTGAGTCTCCAAACATCAGCCAAAATAAGGATGCGGAAATGGAGAATAGTAGCACGCTCGGTACAAAAATCCTGGCGACATTATCAACAAGCCTTTGAATCGGGGCCTTCCCCATTTGCGCCTCATCAACGAGACGAATGATCTTCGACAACATCGTATCGCCAACCAACGAAGTAGTCTCAATCAGGATGGTGGTATCTTGAATAATCGTACCAGCGAAGACCTCATGTCCAGCTTCCTTGTACTTTGGTAGCGATTCACCGGTCATCATGGATTCGTCAATCGTTCCGGCCCCTTTGTGTATAATACCGTCAAGGGGAATAATCTCCCCTGCAATGACCTTGACAAATGATCCCTTGGGAACATCTTCAATGGGCAATATTTGCGTATCCCCTTCAATGAAAATCCTCACCTCTCTGGGTTGTAATTTCATCAAACTATGGACTGCATCTGTGGCCTTCAGTTTAGCGCGCCCCTCCAGAAAGTTTCCTAGAAGGACGAAGGAAATTATGAACGCAGCGCCATCAAAAAAAACATGATCAGCAAGGCGTATGAAATCAGGAATCATTGGTAATACAGGACCTAAGACAACAGAACAAGACCAAAGCATTGCAACAGTTGTTCCTAGGTGAACCAGGACATCCATGTTCCCAGAACCTCGTAAGATAGATCTCCAAGCGTTCCTGTGAAAGCTAGCCCCTGAAATAAAGTAAACAGGCAAAGTTGCTAGCATGGCTAGGAACAATCGTAGGTCTACTGATCCAATATTCCCCATATCACTGACAACCATTGACAATACGAATACGGGCACCGTTAACGTAAATGCGAGAATCATTGAGTAGAATTTCCTCCTCAACTCTAGCTCGTTGTTCTCTCTTACTTTCAATGCCGGAAGTATTTCTACAGCACCAAAACCAGCACTCTCTATCACTTCAATACAATCTCTAACCGTCTTCGCGGTCAATTCTCCGTCGATTGAAATTACGGCTTTTTCCAGCGGTAAATTCACACTCACATGATCAACAATATCCAATCCGGTCAAAACACGCTCTACCGAGGAAACACATGCAGCACATGTCATTCCAGTGATATTGAGTGATAGATCATTCGAACTCATTCAATCACCATCTCGAACACAGCATTCCATTAGCTTCCAAGACCCTTGATCTAAATTTATGCAGCCACATCCACACATGCACATCCAGCCGACACCTTTCCAACCTCTGCCCCCATCTGCTCGTACGTAAAGGCGCTTCATCTTGCAATTACAATCACAAGTCTCTGCATGAACTCTGGGCATGTGTTCTCGTTTATTGTAGTCAATAAAAAGTTTATTGACTACAAAAATAAGGCTTCACTCAATCCTAAGCGCCATCCCTTTGGAATGGGGCGCGGTTCTTTCAAATCCCCATTTCTCGTAAAATCCATCGAGGTCCGCCATCAGATTCACATAAGACATCGAAGGAGCTTCAACACTTAGAAAATCCATTATCTCATTCATTATCAGACTCCCACCTCCCATCCTCTGATACTCTTGTAAGATTGCCATGTCACACACATGAAATACCGTTCCACCATCTCCAACTACGCGCCCCATTCCAACTATCTTTCCATTAGACTCAAGTTCTAGAAGAACAGAAAATAGCTCTCTCCCCAATCCTTTCACTGCACCTTCCATAGATCTCGGCCTCATTCCTGCACCCCTCCTTATCATGAGGAAAACCTCTGGAGTAGGAATCTCTCTTCTGACTCTGAACATCCTTCAAACCTCTTGCATCTTCTTCGCGTGGCAAGCGAGAACCAGACTTGCAAGACTGGCAGCTGTGAACTGAGTTATTCCATATTCATCGGGAGCGATTTCTGATACGTCGGCACCGATGACGCCACCTCCTCTTTCGAAGACGCCCTCTACAATACGACTAACCAGCCAATAGTCCAGCCCACCTGGTACCGGTGTTCCTGTTCCGGGTACAATTGAGGGATCCAAGGCGTCAACATCTACACTCAACCAAATGGGGCCGGTAATTTGAGACAAGCAATCAAGAATGGAAGGAATTGAGTCATTGTTTTCACGAATTTCTCTTGCGCGCCACGCGCTGATCCTGTCATCCAAATCTATCATTCGAGATTCCTCCTTGGAAAAGGCGCGAATCCCAATCTGGATAACACGACCCAGCCCTTCATCAAGGCACCTTTTGATCACCGTTCCATGACTAAAACGTTCACCATTCAATTCATCACGAAGATCAGCGTGAGCGTCTATCTGAACCAAAGTTAGATCGTTTAACGAGTTTAGAACCCCCTCTGACACACATGCCTTGATTGCGGGCAGAAGAAGACTGTGCTCCCCGCCAAGCAAAATTGGAAATTCTCCATGAGTCAATCCCTGCTGGACATGTTCTTGTATCGATTCAAGATGTGAAATCAAAGTTGGACCTTCAAAACTCCATGGATCAAGGGTTCTTACATTCATTCCTGCCGGAAGATCTTCTCCTAGATATTCTGAAAAGGTCTCCACTTGTAGTGATGCTTCCAATGCGGATGAAGGACCCTCGGATGTTCCTGTTCCGTAACTCACCGTCATTTCGAATGGAATTTGAATAATAGAAACATCGGGAATTTGGGTCCAATCCTCTTCAAGACCTAAAAAACCGGTTCTCGCAGATACCGCCATAATTGCTCCGTACGGCACCCGGTATTCGACGCTTACGCGAACCATGTTGAAATAACGAACCCTATGTCGCTGGGTTGCGAAGGTGACGACACATGGGCCTAACACTCCAAGATCTAACCCAAGCGATTCGTAACCGTGTCGATATGGACATGGAGGTGAGTGTCGCCGAATCAATTGCCGAACATGCACTTGGATTCTTTGGTTTCTCCAACCGTATTATCGACAATGCGTTGGAGCCGAACGATAGAAACTTGTTTTACCAGCTCCAAGATTATGATCTTTTGACAACCGAATCAGAGGAGACCACACTCTGGGATGGGAGGGAGTGGAGAATACACTACTGGAAATTCAAGTCGAACGCAAGCCAGTACGTTGGAAGAGGATCCAAAGATGACGAGGATGAAGATCCATATGCGGGCTTGTACGAAGATGTCCCACAGACAGTGTGGAGAGAGAAAGCAGGCGAAGAAGATGACTGGGATGAGCCATTGTTTTGAGTCAATACGCCCACAGCCTGTTATACGGAAATGCAGCCAAGAACAACATGGTAACTCGG
>MDTG01367101.1_pt1 | contig 12120 bp, 12 predicted proteins | sample 811421 | NCBI WGS metagenome assembly MDTG01 (sample SAMN05326645, study PRJNA326480) | marine metagenome | isolation source: seawater | place: Pacific Ocean: South East | collected 2011
GGACAAAGAGAATTTATTCCTTTTTTAGTTCGAGCAGCAGCTGGTTGTGGAATCAATGCATTATTTATGGAAGTACATGACAATCCTAAAGCAGCATTTTCAGACGCTAATACTGTATTGGATTTAAAATATTTAGAGAATGTATTGCATCAAGCAAAAATTGTTCATGAAACCCGATTGGAATTATTAGATAAATTTGGAGAAGATAATGTCCATCCAGAATAAAAAAGTTGGTGATGTAATGCTAGAGATTGGAAGTTTTCCTGTTGTAACAGAAAACACTATACTAAAGGAAGCTTTAGAGAAAATGGATGACTTTCGTTTAGGTATTGCTTGTATAATAGGTCGAAATGATCAACTGTCAGGCATCATTACTGATGGTGATTTAAGACGAAAAATACTTTCCATACAAAAACCCCTTGCTGCATTTTTCATAGATGATGTAATTAATCAGTCAATTAAAGACCCTATTACTGCCTCAAGTGAAACGAGTCTGATTAATGCAGTGGACTTAATGGAAGATAAACAAGTTTGGGATTTACCTATTATCGATGATAGTAAATTAGTTGGTTTGTTGCACCTGCACTCTGCAATAAAAGTACTCTTAACGGAGTAGATATATGCCAATATATTACGGCGATGAAGCAATTACCTATCTTGGCAAAAAAGTAAAACAGCAAGATCCAAAATCGAGTTCACATTGGAATATGCACCACTCTAACTTTAGTTTTGATGGAAAAATATTTTCCGGAGTTACAGGGTTTGGTAGCAATGAAAATCAATACAAAGGTCTTAGAAAAATCGTAAATTATCTTTTTCAAATACCATTTAGAAAGATAGGTAAAAAATTTTCTGAATTTGATGATATTGACAAAGTGGCAAAAGATATTTTAAAAATGAATAATAAAGCTTATAGTTTAGATGTTTTACGTCAAGTGATCTCATTAGCTTATTTAAAAGACAAGGGGGTTGTAAAAGATCAGGGACTTGGCTGTGTAATTGGCGATGGTTTTGCAACAATGACTAGCTTACTGTTAAAGTGTAGTAACCAAAAAGTAGTTTTAGTGAATCTTGTCAAAACTCTTTTGATGGACTTATGGCAACTAAAGCTAGTATTAGGAGATAAATTTAATACTGATGTTGCTTTTGTGGAGAAAAAAAGTGATATGTTGAAAATTTTATCATTGTCAGGAAAAGGACCTCTAGTTGTTGTAGTTGAGGCAGAAAATCATCAGTTGATACAAGAATGTCCAATTGACTTAGTAATAAATATTGCATCTATGCAGGAAATGAACCCAGAGGTTGTGGCTGAATATTTTAATGATATAAGTATTGCTGCTAAAAAACATAAAAGTTTTTTTTATTGCTGCAATAGAAAAAATAAAGAATTGCCTGATGGTACGATAGTAAATTTTGAAGATTATCCTTGGCACTTGTCAAGTAAGGTTTTAGATGATGAATTATGTCCTTGGCATCAAAAGTATTATAGTTTTAGACCACCCTTCTATCATGATTATGATGGCGTTCATAAACATCGACTTATTGAGTTTTAATAGGAGAGCTTGATGAAGGATATTTTTAAACAACGATTAACCTTAAAGGAAAAATTAAGAAACCGCGAAAAATTGTTTGCGAGCTGGGTTTCTTATGCACACCCATCAATTACTGAGACATTTGCTATGGCAGGTTTTGATTTTATGGCGATTGATATGGAGCACTCCACAATAACAACAGAGCAGGCGCAAAGAATTATTGCAGCTTCTCAAGGGCAAGGCGTACCTTGCTTACCAAGACCTGTTTCTCATTCCAACGATTGGATTAAGCCCTTATTAGAATCTGGTGCGGATGGAATGATTATTCAAATGGTAAATAAAAAAGAAGAACTTCGTGATTTAATTAAATATATTTACTATCCGCCAGTTGGTAATAGGAGCTATGGTGTAAATCGTGCGCATGATTATGGATTTTCGTTAAATGAGTATTTTGATGGGTGGAATAAATCTGCAATCTTTATCATTCAAGTAGAGTCAATTGAGGCAGTAAACAATATTGATGAATTACTTTCATTTGATGAAGTAGATGGTGTGATGATTGGCCCAATGGACTTATCAGGTTCTTTAGGAATACCTGGAAAAACAAATCATCCTGACGTGATTAAGGCATCTAAGAAAGTCATAAATGCTTGTGAAAAACTTGGAAAGAGTTGTGGAACTCAGGTATCCATTACTACTGAAAACGCTATCTCAGACATATTTAATATGGGGTATACCTTTGCAATTTTGGGCTCTGATTTATTTGTATTATGGCGTTGGGCAGAAGATATGAAAAAGATTATTGAGAAGTTAAAGAAATGAGCTATACAGAAGAAATATTTGATATAAAAGGACAGGTAGCAGTTATTACCGGCGCTGGTGGCTATTTGTGTAGCGAAATGGCAATTGGGTTGGCCAAGGCGGGTGCAAAAATTGCTGTTTTAGATTTAAGAATAAAGAAAGCACAAGCCGTTGCTCAAGATATCATTGATCTAGGTGGTGAAGCTATTGCTGTAACAATTGATGTTGGTAAAAAAGATCAACATATCAAGTCTCTTAAAACGGTTTTAGATAAATTTGGAACTGTAGATATCTTGATTAATGGTGCGGGAACTAATTGTCCAACTCCGTTTTTTGAGATAAGCGTTGATGAGTGGAATGCTGTAATTGATTCGCAATTAACTGGTACATTTTTAGGATGCCAGGTATTTGGAAAGCATATGGTTGAAAAACAAACAGGTTCTATTATTAACATATCTTCAGCTTCAGCTGGACCTCCGTTGTCAAAAGTCTTCCCGTATTCTGTAGCTAAAGCTGGAATTAAAAATCTTACCCAAAACTTAGCAAGAGAATGGGCTGTGGATGGGGTGCGCGTAAATGCTATTCGCCCAGGATTTTTACCAACCAAATGGAATCAAGACAATCTAATTTCTGAGGAAAGGGAAAAAGCAATATTAAGACATACACCAATGAATCGATATGGCAATCCAGATGAGTTGGTAGGTGCAATTATTTGGCTTGCCTCAAAAGCATCTAGCTTCGTAACAGGTGCTGAAATTACGATTGATGGTGGTTTTAGTTGTATGACAATTTAAGATTTAATGAAATGAAAAAAACAGTAATTATTACAGGCGGTAATAAGGGAATTGGACTTCATATTAGTAAGGTATTTGCTGATGATGGGTATGCAGTTTTTGTGGGCGCAAGAGAGGATACTAAAGAACTTCAAGAGTTAAGGGGCGATGTGACTTTTGTTCAAACTAATGTTAAGAATGAAAAAGACCATCAAAAACTTGTTAAAACTGCTTTGGAGAAAACTGGTAGATTAGATACTTATATTAATAATGCTGGTTTCTCTGCATGGCGAAGCATCTCCAATATTGATGATGAATTTTTAAGCAATATGTTAAACACAAATCTTAAGGGTGTGTTTTGGGGTTGTAAATCAGCTTTAGCAGTAATGAAGTCTGGGGGTAATATCATTAATATTTCGAGTATTGCGGGTAAACGCGGAAGTAGCAACAATTCAGCATATTGCTCTTCAAAGTTTGGAGTGAATGGTATAACTCAATCATTATCTAAAGAAGTAGGTAAGAAAAATATTAGGGTAAACGCGGTTTGTCCAGTAATTATTCCTACCGATGGATTAATTGAGGCGTTAAATAATCCAGAGTCGCCTGCTTATGAAGATATAGATGGTTTTATTGAGAACTTTAAAAACACACAAGCAGCGCTTCCTGAATTACCTTCAGGAGATCAAATTGGTAACTTTTGCCTACTCTTGGCTTCTGATGCAGCTTCTGCAGTGACTGGACAGTGCATTAATGTTGATTGCGGAGTATTGCCGCAATGAAAATTGTTGGTGTTATTCCAGCACATTTAGCTTCGGTTCGTTTTCCCCAAAAAATACTTTTTGATATTCATGGCTTGCCAATGATTGAACATGTCCGACGTCGCGCACTTCTCTGTGGAGAGTTAGAAGATGTCGTTGTTGCTACTTGTGATATTGAAATTTCAAATATTGTAAAATCTTACGGTGGTAAGGTGATTATGACAAGAAAAACTCATAAAAATGGCACTAGTAGAGTAGCAGAGGCAATAGAAGATTATGACTGTACTCATTTACTTCTTCTTCAAGGCGATGAGCCGTTGCTTTTACCAAGACATTTAAGCAATATCATTGAGGCAATGAAATCTAATCCTGATATTGAAAGCTGGAATGCAACAGGAATTATTAATTCAGAAGATGAATTGGAGAGACAATCTTTTGTCAAGTGTTCACTATTGAAAAACAATAAAATAACTAATTGTTTTAGAAAAACACCATACACATCCGACTTAAAAACTCAGCAAAAGTTTGTGCGTAAGATTTTAGGTATTATTGGCTATAAAAAAGATTTTTTGCTTGATTTGAATCAATTAGCTAATACTTCTATTGAGTTAGCAGAGTCTATAGAGCAAATGCGAATTATAGAAAGCGAATTCTCATTATATTCTGTTAATGTAAGTCCCAGCTTGCCTTCTATCAATGAACCTCATGAGGTAAATATTGTTTTGGATTATTTAAAAAGCAATAAAGAGCAGCAAATACTTTTAAAAAAAATAATATCAAATGATTGAAGATAGATTTCAAGAGCTTTGTAAAGTATTTGACCGAATATTAAAAAAGGCACCAACGCCTGAGATTATTGCAAATAATTATTTACATATTTTTAATTTAGACTCAGAGTCTCTCGCTAAATATGATGCATCAAAAATAAAAAATTTTTGGCTTTCTATTAAGTTTAGGTTGGTAGCAATTATTAGATTGTTTCATTCTATTTATGATAAGAACTATTATTTTGGACGACAACAGAATGTAAGGTCTGATATTTTGTTTGTTTCTCATATAACCAATAGCGAGCAATTATTGCAAGACAACGATGCTTATTTTGGATTTATGCCAGATAAACTTTTAAAGAAAAAGGTTAATAGCAGTATCGCTTTAATTATGCATAATAAAATTAATAACAAAAAAGTACTTAATAGATTTGTAGATAGAGATATCCCTAGATTTTTATTAAGTTCAAGTTTGGATTTTTTGTCAGAGATAAAGCTTTATTTAAGTCAAAGAAAATCCAAAAAACAATTACGATCAAATTTGAAAGATTTTCAAGTAGATAATAAGCTTGCAAAGGATATATTAAGATATCATCTATCTCCAAGTACGATTCAAGCAAATAGGATAGCTATTCAGGTTGCAAGGATTGTGAATGAAACAGAATCAAAATTTCTTATTACAACTTATGAAGGACACCCATGGGAGAGGTTGGTTTATTATTACGCAAGAAAAATTAACCCTAATATAAAATGTTTTGGTTATCAACATGCGGCAGTATTCAAATATCAACATGCAATTAAGCGTCCATTAGGTAAAGAATACGATCCTGATGTAGTGTTAACATCAGGATTGATAGCAAAAGACATCCTTAATAAAAGCCCAATGAGAGACTATAAAATTGTCTGTATAGGATCTCCCAAACACCCCCCAAATGCCATAATGACAAATAAAAAAAAGACTTGTTTGGTTGTGCCTGAAGGGCTTATTTCAGAGTGTTTAATTTTGTTCAAATTAAGTTTAACTTATGCCAAGCGCCATCAAGATCAAAAGTTTATTTGGAGATTACATCCATTAGTAAGTTTTGAAAATCTTAAAAAACACAATGATATTTATAATCATCTACCCAATAATATTCATCTTTCAAATGATGATCTAGATGAAGATATTAAAAAATGTGATAGTGTTTTGTACAGAGGTTCGACCGCAGTTGTAAAGGCTATAAATGCAGGATTGAAACCAATTTATTATCAACAAAATGCTCACGAGCTCTGTGTAGATTCAATTTATCAACATAAGCGGGGTAAAGAGATTGTTAATAATCAAAAAGAATTAAATTTAGCTTTGAATAAAAATATCGACATGAAAACCAAACAAGTTTTGCAGGTTTTTGCGCAGGATTTTTATACACCACTTGATACTGAAATTTTAATTAGTGAGATAAAAGATCAAAATTAATTGTTCTATATTTTTACTGTAAACACTCGTAAAAAATTATTTTAACTGTTCAATTAATTGCTCTTCTTTCCCAATAATTTGCTTGTAGGCTCCACAAATATTTCCGAGTCCCTTATTAATCGCATTTTTATCTTGTTTTATAAGGCCAATTGCTAAGTTTAGAAAAATCAACCCAAGTGTTGCAACCCAAGCCTTAGTTATTGAGAGACCTCGATAACGGTATTTCTTTACAATATACATCCTATTAAATATCTGCCATTTTCCAAGAACAAAATATTTTTCTGAATTTACTGGTCGACTATAATGGGCTAGCTTTGCATTAGAAACCAAATAAAGCTCATATTCATTTTTTACATTAAAGCTAAAATCTACATCTTCCAAATATCCAATTCCCTTAAACCATTCATCATATTTGTACTTATCTATAACCTCTCTTTTCCATACTGTTGCTCCACCACAGAGCCAATCAACAGAAATATTATTTTTTTGATGACCTAGTATTGATGTGCAGCCTGACATCAATAATTTTCCCGGAGTAGGGGAATCTAAAAAAAGTAATGACTTTACCCGAGTCCATTTTGCAGGCTGAGTATTTATAATATTAAATACAGTACCCCCTGTATTTGGTTTAGCATTATTCCAAAAATTTAGCATATTTTTTATGGCATCTTTCTCTAAAACTACATCATCATCTAAATAACCCGCAAGTGTTATATCTTTTTTTAATAGAGCCATACCAGCATTTCTTTGTTTGGCTAGTGATGGTGGGTATATAGTTATATAGTCAATATTTAATTTTTTAAAATCATTTACCACATTTTTTATGCTTGGTTTGCTTCCGTCAACAATAATAATTTGTTCTGGTTTTCTTTCTTGTTTAACGAGACTACTCAACATTCTTCTTAAATCGATTGGTCTATCTTTAGTTGGTATTACAAAAGCTATTTTGTGCATAAATATGAACCTATTCAAGGATGCTAATTTTTAATCTTAATGGTATTCTTTTAACATATTAAATGAAAAGCATATTAAAGCACCTATATCTTTAATAAACAAATGTTAAGTATAAAAAAAATTAAACATAGAAAAAAGGTATGTTTTATAACCTCATCACCTTCGACAGTGAATTCTTTTTTGCATGAACCTATTTTAGCTATGGCAAGCTCTTACGAAGTTTACGTTGCAACTAATTTAGAGAAAGGGGATTTAATTCCATCAATAGAGGACCCGCAAAAATTAATTTCAATACCTCTTCAAAGAAAAATTTCGATTTTTAAAGACATCATCACAATCTTTCATTTAGTACGTTTATTTCGTAAGAACCGTTTTGATATTGTTCACTCCATGACCCCTAAAGCTGGATTTCTTGTAATGATCTCATCATTTATAACCAGTATAAGAGTAAGGATTCACACATTTACTGGACAAGTTTGGCTTTTAAAAAAGGGTTATTTTAGATTTTTATTAAAGCAAGCAGATATAATGACTGCTTTCTTTGCAACTCATATTTTAGTGGATAGCCCAAGCCAAAAAGAATTTTTAATCACTGAAGGCATAATAAAGGAGAGTAAAACTTCTGTATTAGGACATGGATCGGTTTCAGGAGTAAATTTAAAAAGGTTTAAGCCTAACCATTTAATTAGAAATACTGTACGCAAAAGTTTTGGTTATGTTGAAAAGGATATTGTGATACTTTATTTAGGCAGGCTAACAAAAGATAAGGGAATTTTAGATTTAGTTTTGGCCTTTTCTCAAGCACATCGTAAACTTCCATTTATTAGGCTTTTAATGGTTGGTTCAGATGAAGAAGATTTACTTAGCTCTATTAAAAAGCAAGTTTCAGAAGATAGTTTGCGTCACTTTGACTTTACTGATAATCCAGAAAAGTTTATTGCTGCGTCAGATTTTTTATGCTTACCAAGCTATCGAGAGGGTTTCGGGGGTGTGGTCATTGAAGCAGCAGCAGCAAGCATCCCAGCTGTTGGATCAAGAATTTATGGTTTAACAGATGCAATTGCTGAAAATGAAAGTGGATTATTGTTTGAGGCTGGAAATGTGGCTGAACTTACTAAGTGCTTAATTGATCTTGCTGAAAATAAAGACTTAAGACTTAGTCTTGGAAAAAAAGGTAAAGAAAGAGTAGAAAAATACTTTTCTAATAAAGTGTTATTAAAAGCATGGATGAAATACTATAATACAAAATTATGAAGAGATTAACTGATTGACTAAATATCCTATATTTTCCCCTTGGCCATCTTTTACAAAGGAAGAGGGTGAGGCTGTAAAAAAAACATTACTTTCCAATAAAGTTAATTACTGGACTGGTAAAGAATCTATATTATTTGAAGATGAATTTGCAAAGTGGAGCAGGGCTAAATATGCAATAGCAGTTGCAAATGGGACTGTGGCTTTAGATATTGCATTAAAGGCAATTAATCTTGAGGAAAACGATGAAGTTGTAGTTACACCCAGAACATTTATTGCATCTGTTTCATCCGTTGTAAATATTGGAGCAGTCCCAGTTTTTGCTGATGTAGACATGCTCTCTGGAAACATCACAGCTGATACTATAAGTAAGGTATTAACTAAAAAAACGAAAGCAATCATATGTGTTCATTTAGCTGGATGGCCATGTGATATGGATCCAATTTTAGAATTAGCAAAAAAAAATAATATTAAGGTAATTGAAGATTGCTCTCAAGCACATGGCTCGTTATATAAAGGTAGGTCAGTTGGAACTATTGGACATATTGGCGCGTGGAGTTTCTGCCAAGATAAAATCATAACAACTGGTGGAGAGGGAGGAATGGTCACCACTAATAATAAATCACTTTGGAAAAAAATGTGGTCACTTAAAGATCATGGTAAAAGTTATGATGCTATTTTTCGCAAAAATCATCCTCCAGGTTTTAAGTGGGTTCATGAGAGCTTTGGAACAAACTCAAGAATTTTAGAGATACAATCTGTAATTGGTCGTATTCAGCTTAAAAAAATAAAAAATTGGACGAAAAAAAGAAATACAAATGCCAGTAAGATAATTAGAGCATTGGATCACCATAGTATTTGTAGAACAGTACATTTTAATTGTAGTTCTATATGTAAAAATAGTTGTATTAAAAAATGTAAATGCCGACATGCTTATTACAAATTATATATTTATATTTATCCAGATAAATTAAAACTTAATTGGTCTCGTGATAGATTAATGAAAGAAATTAATAAGCTTGGTGTGCCATGTTTTCAGGGTGGTTGCCCTGAAGTTTATTTAGAAAAAGCATTTCATAATACTAAGTTTAAACCTAAAAAAAGGTTAACTAATGCAAAATTATTAGGGCAAACCTCATTAATGTTTCAAGTTCACCCCACACTTTCTGAAGAGAATATAGAACATACTATTAATGTTGTTAATGAGGTTTTTAGTAAAGCAAGTTGTTAGATTCTTCGATTAAATAAAAACAAAAATATGAAAATTAATTTTAAAGTTTATTTAGCATTTATCCATGATTTTGTTGCAATAATTATTGCCTGGTTTTTGTCATATTTTATTCGTTTTAATTTTTCAATTCCCTCTATTCAAAAAGAAGTAATGATTGATATTTTACCTTTAATAGTTTTTTTTCAATCTCTTTTATTTATTGTTGTTGGACTTTATAAGGGAATGTGGAGGTTCGCAAGCTTATCTGATCTTAAAAGAATTATTTTAGGGGCATGTTTGTCGTTTATTTTGTTGATAGTTTTAGAATTTGTTACTAACTTCCATGAAAATATTCCTCGCTCTGTAATAATACTTTTCCCAATGATATTAGTTTTTATTCTTGGCGGTAATAGATTTATTTATCGTCTATATAGAGAACAAAATTTATTTATTAATCTTTTTAAAACAATACCCAGTAAGTCTATTTTAATTATTGGAGCTGGATCAGCCTCAATATCCTTATCTAAAGAACTTTTAATAAGCAATGAATATAATATTGTTGGATTTCTTGATGACGATCAAAGTTTACATAATAGAGAAATTAATAAAATTAAGATTCTTGGAGGAATAGAATTTCTAAGCCAAGCAGTTAAGCAATTTAATATTTCTCAAATTATTGTTTCAATACCAATTACACAAAATACTCTTAGAAAAAAAGTACTGTTATTAGCTAGTAATCTTAATTTAAAAGTTCTAATTGCTCCTTCAGCCGACGAGCTTGTTAGTGGCAATTTAAAAATATCGCATCTAAGAGATGTTGAAGTTTCTGATTTGCTTGGTAGACAAGTTGTAAATTTAAATACAGCTTCTTTAAATAACGAATTTAATAAAAAAAATATTTTTGTTACAGGTGCGGGAGGATCGATTGGTTCTGAGCTATGTAACCAAATTATAAAATATAAACCAAAAAAATTAATTTGTTTTGATTTATCTGAGTATTCAATTTATAAACTAGAGGAATCATTTAAATCTAAGACGCACTCTATAGAATTGATTTTTTTATTAGGTGATATCAAAAATACCTCGCTTTTAAATAAAGTTCTTCTTCAACATAAACCTGATATTGTTTTTCATGCAGCTGCTTACAAGCATGTCCCTTTGATTGAAAATAATAATGTTTCCGCTGCTTTTTCTAATAATGTTTTTGGAACATATACTCTTGCTCAAGCTTGTAAAAAATTTAATGTAGAGAAATTTATTTTAGTTTCAACAGATAAAGCTGTTAATCCCACAAATATTATGGGTGCAACAAAAAGGCTAGCAGAAAAAATATGTATTGGCCTCCAGGGAAAAACAGGCACTAATTTTATTACTGTTCGTTTTGGTAATGTTCTTGATAGCAGTGGAAGTGTAATACCTAAATTTCGTGCACAAATAGAATCAGGTGGCCCTATTACTGTTACACACCCTGATATTACTAGATTTTTTATGGCTATACCTGAAGCAGCACAATTGGTAATGCAGGCATCGACAATGGGTGTTGGCGGAGAAATATTTGTTTTGGATATGGGTGAGCCAGTATTAATTAATGAATTAGCTAAAAATATGATCAAGCTCTCCGGATTAAATGAAGGAGATATTAAAATAAAATTTACTGGATTAAGGCCAGGTGAAAAGCTATATGAAGAAATATTAGTAAAAGGAGAGAATATTTTACCGACCAGACATAATAAAATATTCATTGCAAAAACTAAAAATGTAAGCAAAAAATGGGTTTCTTCTCTTATTGATTGGCTTGAAGATTTACCTTTACAAAATGAGAGTTTGATAAAAAAAGAATTAAAAAAATGGGTTGTTGAATATAAAAAGCAATAAAAGCCTCCTTAAATTAAATCTTTAATTTTTTTTATTTCTTTATGAATTTTAAATGGACTCCAATCTTGATTAATGCCATATCCGTACTTAGCTTTTATAAATTTGAGGTTTTTGCTGGCAGCTGCTTTGGCATCCCCTACTGTATCACCAACGAAAAAAGCTTTTTTAAAATCAATATCTTTTATAAATAAATCATCTATCATTTCAGATTTATTTCTTCGTTTTATTTCACTATCAGAGCACTCTATGCTTATAAAAAATTCATTCCATCCAAGATGGTTTATGATTTTAATGGTAGGATTTTTTCTTTTGTTTGTAGCAATAGCTATTTTGTCACCTATTTTAAAAAGCTCCTCTAATACTTGTTTGCTGTAAGCATAAGGGATTGTATTTTTTAAGATTTCATCATCATGTATTTTAATAAAATTTTCAGTAAATATTTTTAAATATTTATTTTGTAAGTTTCCTAAAATTTCTTTTGCTGTTTCCTCAAGTGGCGGACCAATTAAAACTTTTTCAGCAAAATTTATTCTTTCTGGTGCAATTTCTTTTGTTATTTTTATAAAAGTCTCACGAACATGTTTTTCTGAATCAACTAAAGTCCCATCAAAATCAAAAATCCAGCATTTACTCATTTTAAAGATTTATCCAATTTTTCGAAGTAATACTTTTTTCAATGGCTTCCAATGTCTTTGCATTCCAAATAGCATCATTCATGTCTAATTTTTGTTCTAATTGATTTA
>MDTG01391185.1_pt1 | contig 12120 bp, 15 predicted proteins | sample 811421 | NCBI WGS metagenome assembly MDTG01 (sample SAMN05326645, study PRJNA326480) | marine metagenome | isolation source: seawater | place: Pacific Ocean: South East | collected 2011
AACCATGAGTTAGAACAAATAACCTCTTTTTAAGAATTATGTTAAAAAAACTAAAAAAAAGCTTGTTTAAATTAAAATTTTGTGAGTATGTATATATAGTTATAAATAAAAAATGTTATACTATATGTGGTATGTATGAGCTGGACAGAAGAAAAAGTTAACAAACTAAAAGATCTTTGGGGAAAAGGAAAAACCGCAAGTCAAATTGCAGAGATTATTGGCGGTATAAGTCGGAATGCAGTAATTGGTAAAGCGCACAGATTAAATTTATCAGCAAAAATTAAAACTAGGACTAGTACAAATAATTATAAAAAAAATTTAGATACCGGCAATGATTATAAAATTCCAATAAGAGGAAGAAAAAGTAAATTCAGATCTCTACTTTTAGATAAGAATTTTGAGCCAGCAAAAAATATATCTCTTGAAGAATTAACGGAGAACACATGCAAGTTTATGGAGGGTCATCCGGACCAGAAAGAATCCTCTTTTTGTGGAAGAAAAACAGTTGAAAAATATAGTTACTGTCCACTTCATATGCTTATAGTTTGGCAAACACGTGATAAAAAAGAAGAGTTGTTTGATAAAGACGATGAGGTCCCTAAATTTATAGAAAAAAAAATTAAATCTGCGTAATATTTAATTTTAAATTATAAACTGTTTTTAAAATTGATTTTCTACAATCTATTTTTGAATTTTTTTTTTGTAATTTTTAATTTTTTTTTAACCCTAAATCCTTCTAGTCCCGCTTTTATTCCAATATAAGTCACAAAAAATAATATTATTCCTACAAAAAAATAAATTATTTTTGCTGTCATAAAGTGAAATTAATTTGGTCTTGAAAATTCACCCCTTTCTCTCCACATATATGAATATTTATCAATTTCATTTTTAAAAATTGATTTAGAAGGAATATTTATATCAAAATTTGTTTTGAATTTTCCAGATGCTACATTGTCATATTTAAGTAATTTAAGTTGATCTTTTGTCAATAAAGGTTTTGGCAAAAATTCTAAAAAAGTTGCTGACAAATTTGCCAAAAATAAAGGTATTGGAATTAATAGTCTTTTTTTATTTATTGAAATTAATAAATTATCAACTATTTCTTTAAATGTCATTTCCTCTGGCCCAACACATTCTACAGTCTGGGAATGAATTTTGTTTTCTATAATTGTTGATATTATCTCTGCCATATCTAAAGAGTGAATAGGTGAAAATTTTGTTTTTCCATTATAATAAAGAGGGAAAAAAGGTAATCTATTTAACAATGTCATAAATAAAGTCGTAAAATTATCGTCTATTGAATAAACAATTGAAGGTCTAAGTATTAGTGCCTTATGAAAATTCTTTTTTATTTCATTTTCTCCTTCTAATTTACTTTGCGCATATTTGCTGTCTCTAGCATGATCAATTCCTAGTGCTGAAATATGTATAAAATTCTCAACATTATTTTCCTTACAAAAATTGGATAATATGGAAGGGAAGTTTTTATGAATATTATTGAATGTATTTTTTTTTTTTTCAAACAATATACCTATAAGATTTACGCAAATATCACATTTTGAAATAAGTTCATTTAATTTTTCGCTATCGAACACATTTGCTTCTACTATTTCAATATAGCCTGGATTGGCCTGGGTTTTTAAAATATACCCTTTTTGATGCAAATTTCTTGTAACTGCAGTTACTTTGTAATTTTTTTTGGTTAACTTCCTTACTAAATTACGTCCAATTTGGCCTGTTGCGCCGAAAACTAGAATATTTTTTGGTTTCATATATATATATTTTAAATGAATATTGATATTAAATTACACAAACACGATTTACCAGATGAAATAGTCTTAAGTAAAAGCGACAAGATAGCCATAGATTGTGAGTTTATGGGTCTAAATGTTGAACGGGATAAATTATGTTTAGTTCAAATATCTTCAGGAAAAAATGATGCTCATATAGTTCAATTAGACAGGGACAATTACAAAGCTCCTAACTTAGTAAAACTATTAAGTAATAATAAAATTAATAAAATTTTTCACTTTGCTAGAGCAGATTTATCTTTTTTAAAAAATTATTTAAAAATTGAATTAAACAATATTGATGACACAAAAATAGCATCAAAATTAGCCAGAAGCTATAGTGACAAACATGGGTTGAAAGATTTGATTAAAGAATTTGTTGGAATTGACATAAGCAAACAATTGCAAAGTTCGGATTTTGGAGGTGATCTCTCAGAAAAACAATTATTATACTGTGCACATGATGTGGTCCATTTACATAAAATATTTAACCAGTTAGAAAAAATTTTAATTAGAGAAAATAGAATTAAACTTTATAAAGATACTGTAAAATTTATTAATACAAGAGTAGATCTTGATTTGGCCTCATTCAAGGACGATATTTGGTCCCATTAGATGAAAAAAAATAATTATAATAAAATAGCCCAAAAAGTAATTGAAACAGAAATAAATTCATTAAAAAAATTAAAATCAAATTTAAGTAAATCTTTTGAAAAAGCAGTAAAACTTATTCTAAGTTGTAAGAATGGAAAAATAATAATATCAGGAGTTGGAAAATCAGGAATAATTGGAAAAAAAATTGCATCTACTCTTTCTTCAGTTGGTACATCTAGTTTTTTTGTCGATGCGAGCTCATGTTCTCATGGAGATCTTGGCCAGATAGGTCGTCATGATATACTAATATTGATTAGCTATAGTGGAGAGTCATCAGAGCTTAAAAATATTATACAATATTCAAAAAGAAATAAAATTTCCTTAATAGGAATAATGTCTAAAAAAAAATCACTTTTGTATAAAGCCTCGGATATTAAAATTTTATTGCCTGAAGTTAAAGAAGCAGATCCGAACAATATAGTTCCTACATCTAGTACTATTGTGCAGTTAAGTTTAGGAGATGCCTTGGCAGTAGCAACGATGAAGTACAAAAAGTTTACGAAATTAGATTTTAAAAAATTTCATCCAAGTGGAAGTTTGGGAGCAAAATTAAAAACAGTGGAAGATATAATGTTGAGCGGTAGCAAAATTCCTTTTGTTAATGAAGACATTTTAATGAAGAAAGCATTAAAAATTATTGTTAACAAAAAACTAGGTACACTTGTTGTAAAAAATAAAAATGGATTTACAAGTGGAATATTGGTTGATGGAGATATAAAAAGATCAAGCGAAAAAATTGATAATTTAAAAGCTGTTAAAATTAAAAAAATTATGAAAAAAAACCCCATTAGTGTAAGTAAAGATGCTCTGGCAGCTGAAGCACTTGCAATTATGAATGCAAAAAAAGTTACCAGTTTATGTGTCCATGCTAATAATAAAAAAAAAACAGTTGGTATAGTTCATATTCATAATATTCTGCAGTCAAATATTTCTTAATGCAAAAAAAACATATATTTATTTATTCTCTTTTAATATTAAGCTTAATAGTACTGACATCTTTTTTTTTATATAATTATAAATCTAAAACAAAAATAAAGATTAAAATTTATGAAAAAGAAGAAGCTAAAGAACTATCATTGAAAAAAACTGATAAATATTCCGATAAAAAAGTTAATAATTCTAATAACGTTGTATCTGAATCAACATTAATCGAAAATATTGAATATAACGCAATTGATACTGCGGGAAATAAATTTGAAATCAAAGCAGCAGAAGGAAAAACAGACGCTAGAAATTATAACAAATTATCATTGATTGGCGTTAATGCTAAAATTCAACTGCTTAATTCTGAAATAATTACAATAACTTCTGATTTTGCAGATTATAATAAAAGCACTGTCGAAACTATATTTAATAAAAATGTCAAAATTAATTATATTAACCATAAAGTTGAAAGTGAAAAATTGCACTTATCTTTTGAAGATAAATTAGCTAATATAACTGAAAACGTAATTTACAATAACGGGACAACAAAAATGATTACTGATAATATAAAAATAGATTTTAGAAAAAGAAGTACAAAAATTTTTATGAACAATGAAAATGAAAAAGTATTTGTAAAATCAACATATTAGCCATGTCTGTAATAAAAAAATTTAGAATAAAATCATTTAAGAAACAAAAACCTGTAATAAGTTTGCAAAAAGTTTCTATAAGCTTTGGAAAAAGAATAGTCCTCGATCAAATAAATTTTAATATTAATCAAGGAGAGATATTTGGAATGTTGGGACCAAATGGAGTTGGTAAATCTACAATTTTTAACTTAATTACCGGATTAATTAAACCTGATAGTGGAAAAGTAATAATAGATAATGATGAAGTTACAGAATTGCCAATCAGTTTGAGAACAACAAAATTTGGAATTGGCTATTGTCCACAATACTCTGGTTATTTTCATAATCTTTCAGTAATAGACAACTTAAAGGCAGTTGGTGAAATATTAATTAATGACGAAAAAGACAGAAAATCTAAAATCGACGAACTAATTGGAGATTTTGAATTAGAAAATACACTTGATTTAAAAGCAAAAAATTTATCCGGAGGCCAAAAAAAAAAGTTGGCAATTTCTTTATCATTAATCGGAAACCCAAAAATTTTGTTACTTGATGAACCTTTCGCTGCGTTAGATATTTTATCTATAAGCAATTTGCAACAAATTATTGTTGGGCTTCAAACAAGATCAGACATTACTGTTATTGTTTGCGATCACCAAGCGAGAGATCTGCTTTCATGTGTTGATGTGGCCATAGTTCTGTCTAATGCAAAAGTTTTAATAAAGGGAACTCCTTCTGAAATAACTAATGATGAATTAGCAAAATCTCATTACTTTGGGCAAAAATTTAAAATAAATTAATGCCAAATTTTGTTGTAATTAATAATAAAATAAATCCATATAATAAGAAAATTTTTGTTGATGGTGATAAAAGTATATCAATAAGGTGGGCTTTACTTGCATCACAGGCAATTGGCAAATCAAAAGCATTAAACTTACCTGCATCAGAAGACATAAGTAGTACTATTAGTTGTTTAAAAAAATTAGGAATAAAAGTTATCAAAAAAAATGAAAGATGCGAAATATATGGTAATGGAATTAATGGATTTAAATATAAAGATAATATTACAATTGATGCAGGAAATTCTGGAACGTGTGGCCGACTAATTTTAGGATTATTGGTTGCTGCAAAAAAAAAAGTTAGGTTAATAGGTGACGAAAGTTTATCTACAAGAGACTTCTCAAGAGTAACTTTGCCATTGAGAAAATTTGGTGCTAGAATTCTACCTCCTAATAAACAAAATCTACCTATTTCAATTATTGGTTCTAGTTTTACAAAACCTATAAATTATATTGAAAAAATTGGTTCAGCGCAGTGTAAAAGCTCGGTAATGTTGGCGGCACTTAATGCCCCAGGAAAAACAATAATAAAAGCTAAAAAATCTAGGAACCATACAGAGCTATTTTTTAAAAACATTAAAATACCAATAAAAATAAAAAAAATTGGAGCGTATGACTTAATTGAAATTGAAGGTAAAAAAAATTTTAACTCTTTTGACTATAATATTCCTGGGGATATAAGTTCATCAGCTTTTTTTATAGTTTTAACTTTAATGTCAAAAAATTCAAAGTTAATAATTAAAAATGTCAATGTGAACCCGACTAGAATTGGATGTATAAATATTTTAAATAAAATGCGCGCTGGTATAAAGATAAGAAATAAAAAAAATTATAAAGGTGAAGTTTTAGGAGACATATATGTAAAAAGTAAAAAAAAACTAAAGGCTATAAACTGTCCTACAAACTTAAATTCTAGCGCAATAGACGAATTTTTAATTATTTTTTTAGTAGCTTCAAAAGCTACAGGGGTTTCTTCTTTTAAAAATATTTCTGAATTAAACAAAAAAGAGAGTCCAAGACTGAAAATTGCTTCCAAAATATTAAACAAGATAGGTATCAAAACAAACTTACTTTCAGACTCTATAAAAATCTATGGCAATCCAAATTTAAAATTATCAAAAAAAATAATAATTAAAAATTTTATGAAAGATCACAGGGTTTTTATGATGTCTGTTATTGCTGCGTTATGTGTCGGAGGAGAGTGGAAAATTTATGATAAGAATTGCGTCAAAACATCATTTCCGTCTTTTTTTAAAATAGCAAAAGACCTAGGGGCAAAAATAATTTGAAAGAAAAAAAATTCATTACAGTGGCAATTGATAGTGAGGCTTCGGCGGGTGGCGGAACTCAAGCAAAGCTGATTTCAAAACATTATAATCTTTATTACTTAGATACAGGAAAAATATACAGATATATTGCACTTTTAAAAATAAAAAATCCTAAAAGTTTTGGTTATAATTTTTTAAAAAAAAAAATTAAATTCTTAAAAGTCTCTAATCTCAAAAATAAATTATTGTTATCTGAAGAAATAGGAAAAATCGCTTCTCAAATTGCTAAACAGATAAAAGTAAGAAAATTAGTACACAAATTTCAAATTAAATGTGCTTATAGTCCTCCTAGAAATTTCAAAGGAAGTTGCCTAGATGGAAGAGACATAACTACAAAAATCTTACCAAAGGCTATGTTTAAATTTTTTATATTTGCTAATATAAAAGTAAGGGCAAAACGAAGATATTTAGAACTCAAAAAATTCAATAATGAAATATCCTTGTCTGAAGTACAAAAAAGCATTGAATTTCGTGATAAAAGTGACTACGAAAGAAAGCATTCACCTTTAAAACGTACTAAAGATCAAGTATTGATTAATTCTTCAAATTTATCTAAAAAAGCATGTTTTTTAAAAATAAAAAAAATAATGGATAAAAAATTAAATTAATGGACATATATAAAGATTTAAGTAATTCTAAAAATAAAGAATTTGAAAAGTTATTAAATAATCAGCTATCAAAATCGAAAAATATCATGGAAGGAAAAATTATTGAAGGAAAGGTAGCTAAAATCACAGAAAAATTTGTTTTACTATTTGTTGATGGTTTAAAATCAGAACCAATCGTAGATATAAATGAACTTAAAGCAATTGGCATGGAAGACAAAATTAATGTTGGTCAAAAAATTCAGGTTTATTTGGAAAAAATAGAAGATAAAAATGGAAATATTGTTGTATCAGCCCAAAAAGCACAAAAAATAAAAGGTTGGGATGTATTAGTAAAGGCTTATGAAAACAAAGAGCCTATAATAGGAAAGATTACCTCAAAGTGCAAAGGAGGAGTTATTGTTGAGCATATAGATTCCGGATCCTTACTATTTTGTCCTGGCTCCCAAATATCAGACAAGCCAATTAAAGATATATCTCATTTAATTAACGAGCCGCAAAAATTCGCACTTATAAAACTTGATAAGATAAGAGGAAACGCCTGTGTGTCTAGAAAACAAATTATCAATGAATTTAAAAAAATAGATAAAGCAAAAATTGTCGAAAAATATAAAGTTGGAGATGTAATTAAAAACGCAATAGTTAAAGGCTATAGCTCCTTTGGTTGTTTTTTTGATGTAAATTCGGAACTAGATGTACTAGTTCATCTACAAGAAATCAGTTACACAAGAGTTAATCATCCAGATGAGATATTTAATATTGGTGATAAACATGATCTGTTAGTTATAGGAGTCGACAATGAAAAACTTCAAGTAAGCTGTTCAATTAAACAGCTGGCACCAGATCCATTTGAACACATATCTAATTATGAATTGAATAAAAAGTATAAAGTTAAAGTTGTTAAGTTAATGGAATATGGAGCTTTCTGTGAGCTGGAACCTGGTCTATCCACTTTGTTGCATGCTTCAGAAATTAGTTGGAATAAAAAAAATCCATCTGTAAAAAAATATTTTAAAGTAGGTGATGAAATTGAATGCGTAATAACTGAAATTGATAAAGATAAAAGAAGAGTTTCAATTTCATACAAATTAACAAAAGAAAATCCTTACGATGTACTTCTAAATAAATATTCTATCAATAGCAAAATAAAAGGTAAAATTAGCAGTATGAATGAATATGCTATTTATTTAAAACTCGATGATTTAGAGATTGAAGGTTTTTTACACTGCAATGATTTAAGTTATACTGATAACGGCGAAGAAGAATTAAAAAAATACAAAAAAGGTGATGAGTTAGTTGTAAAATTATTGGAAGTTAAAAAAGACCAACAAAAAGTACGTGTTGGCCTTAAACAAATGCAGGAAGACCCTTTCGATTGGTTTAAAAATAAAAAAGTAAAAGATGTTTTAACTGTACAAATTGTATCTTCAAGTAACAAAGGATTAGTTGTGAAACCAGAGGGATCGAAATTGGAATTTTTAATTAAAAAATCTCAAATAGCAATTAATGCTGCAGATGCAAGACCATCAAGATTTGTTGGGGGAGAAAGAATTGATGTTGCTATATCAGAATTAGATCACTCAAAAAGAAAAGCTACACTTAGCATAAAACTATTAGAAGAATTGCAAAATAAGGAAGCCGTAACAAAATTTAGTTCACCATTATCAGGAAAAAATCTTCCTTTTTCATCTCTATCGGAAAAACTTGGTGAAAAAATAAAAAATAAAAAAGAATAAAATTGGGTATAGTTAAATCAAAACTAATCAAAAAATTAGCAGATAATTACCCTAATTTTTTGAAAAAAGATCTTTCTAAGCTCATCGATATTTTTTTTGAAGAGATTAAAATAGCTTTGAAATTAAATAAAAGAGTTGAATTAAGAAGTTTTGTTGTTTGGTCTACAAGAATTCAAAAAGAAAGGTCTGCGAGAAACCCTAAAACGGGAGAACTTTTACAAATTCCACAAAAAAAATATATACACTTTAAGATGACTAAAGAATTGTTTAAAAAAATTAACCATGATTAAAAAAAAAATCTTTATTGCATGTGATACAAATAAAATCTCTAAGATTAAAAAAATAATAAACGATACAAAGACAAATAAATTAAAAATATCTTATAAATTTGGTTTAGAGTTTTGGAATTCAAAGATGGGAAGAAAATATATTGCAAAACTAAAAAATAAAAATATTTTTGCTGATTTGAAATTACTTGATATTCCAAATACCTGCAAAGCAACTGTGAATTCAATAAAAGATTTAAAGAATATAAAATATTTATCAGTGCATACCACTGGTGGCTTAGAAATGTTAAAAGCTGTAAAAAGTGTTTCAGGAAAAATGAAAATTTTTGGGGTAACTACTTTAACTAGTTTAAACAACAAAGATTTAAAAAAAATAGGATACAATAAAAATATAAAACAAATTGTAATACATTTGACTAAACTAGCAAGAAAGGCAAAATTGGATGGTATAATTTGTTCAGCTCATGAAGCAAAATACTTAAAAAAAATTTGTAAAGGTATGGAAATAATTACACCTGGAATTAGACTTAAAGGTGATAACTCACAAGATCAAAAGAGAATTGCTAGTCCAAAATATGCATTTTATAACGGTGCAACTGGAATAGTAATAGGTAGATCAATTACAAAAGGAAATATAAAAAAAAATTTAAAAATTTTAATTGATCACTTAAAGTAAAAATGGAAGCAAAAATTTGTGGTGTTAAAGATTATAAAACATTAAATTATATAATTAATCATACTAACCCTCCAAAATATATCGGATTTATATGTAATTATCCAAAATCAAAAAGATATATTAAACTTAGCGATTTAAAAAGACTAACCAATATAAATAAGAGGAAAACTAATTTTGTAGCTGTATTAGTTAATCCTGATCTAGCTTTTTTAGAAAAGTTAAAGAATCTTAAATTTGATTACTACCAACTATATGATGTTGGACCAGACAGAACAAAAATTATAAAGGAAAAATATAATAAAAAAATAATTACAGCATTAACAATTGAAAATAAAAATGATGTAAAAAAATATCACAAGTATATTTCTGTTTCGGACATTATTTTGTTTGATAGCAAGGGTTATGAAAAATCTATGAGTTTTGATAAATCTTTAATTAAAAATATACCAAGATTAATAATAAAAATGATAGCTGGAAAAATAAAGTATAATGAGAAACTTGATAATTATGTAAAAATAGCCGATATTATTGACCTATCTGGAAGTTTAGAAACTTCGGGAAAAAAAGATTTAACAAAAATTAATATATTTTTAAAAAACTTAAATAAGACAAATAATGAAAATAAAAAAGAAAATACCTTTAATAGATCAACATGACAAAAATGGCTTTTGGGGTGGAAAATTTGGTGGAAATTTTATACCTGAAACACTTAAAAAACCTGTTGATGATCTCGAAATTTTATTCGGTAAATTAAGAAAAAATAGAAAATTTATAAGGGATAGAGATAAATATTTTAAAAATTGGGTTGGGTCTCCAACAAGATTTATTAAACTAGAAAATCTAACCAAATATCTTGGGGGCGCACAAATTTGGGCAAAAGTCGTCTCTGATGCAAATGGAGGAGCTCACAAAATTTATAATGCAACAGTTCATTGTTTAATTGCAAAAAAATCAGGTAAAAAATTTATAGTTGGTGATACTGGTGCAGGTTATGCAGGTAAAATGCTTAGCATGGCAGCAAAAAAATTTGGTCTAAAATGTAAAATATTTATGGGTGCGAAAGATATTAAAAGACAAAAACCAAATTGTGATGCAATGAAAAAAAATGGGGCTGAAATAGTGCCAGTATATTCAGGAAGTCAAACGTTGGTAGATGCCGTAAGTGAATGTATGAGGTATTGGGTTTCAAATTGTGATACAACGCATATGTGTGTTGGATCTACAGTAGGTCCAAATATATTTGTAAAAATATGTGGTTGGAGCACTGCTCAAATATCTAGAGAGTTAAAATTACAACTTAAAGAAAAATTTAAAAAAATACCAAAAAAAATAAAATTGATTAATTGTGTTGGCGGAGGTAGTTCCGCATATGGCTTCTGGAGTGAATTTATTGATTATAACAAAAGTCAAATTGAGCTTGTTGGCGTAGAAGCAGGTGGACCAAAAAAATCAAGGTTGCATGCAGCTCCATTAAGTAAAGGAGCAAGTTTAGGTATATTGCATGGAGCAGCATCATATGTTTGTCAAACAAAAGAAGGCCAAATCAATGAAACAGAATCTATTAGTGCTGGACTAGATTATCCAGGAGTAAGTCCAATGCACTGTTTTTTAAAAGATGCTAAAAGAGCAAGATATACTTTTGCATCTGATGAAGACGCCTTAAGTGCTTATCAATTAGTAACAAAATACGAAAAATTAAATCCAAGTCTAGAACCATGTCATGCTTTTGCAGAAGCAATAAAAATTGCTCCAAGATTAAGTAAAAATACTTTTATAATAGTTAACTCTTGTGGAGATGCAAAAAAAGATAGGGATATTTTAAAAAATAGGTTAAAAAAAACATGAAGAAATCATTGATTGGATTCGCATTTAAAAAGGCTAAAAAAGAAAAAAGAGCTGCTTTACTCACTTACACTGTAGCGGGAGACAATACTAAAAAAAAATCTTTGGAAATACTTAGTTCTATATCTGATAATGCTGATATTTGTGAAATTGGCTTTCCTCACAATACTCCAATTGCGGATGGGGGACAAATACAAACAAGTGCGTATCGAGCATTAAAAAATGGAATTAAAATTAATGACGTCTTTCAGATAGTAAAAAAATTTAAGTTACTTAAAAAATCAAAACCAGTAATTCTAATGGGGTATTATAATATAATATTCCAATATGGTGAAAATAAATTTATTTCAAAATGTAAAAAAACTGGAGTTAATGGTATTATTGTAGTTGATTTGCCTTACCCTGAAAATAAAAAATTTGCAGATAAATGTAAAAAAAAATCTATAGATTTTATACAATTAATTTCTCCTACTACTTCAGATAGTAGAGTAAAAAAAATAATAAAAGATTCTCATAACATGATTTACTATATAAGCATGTTGTCTACAACTGGTGGAAAGCTAAAAGTTTCTGCTAGCAAAATTTTAAAGAGCTATAATAAAATAAAAAAAATTAATAAAAATAAAAATTGTGTCATAGGTTTTGGAATTACAGAAAAAAATATTTCTAAGCTAAAAACTGCTGATGGCCTTGTTGTTGGCAGCACAATATGCAAAGAAATTACAAAAAGTTTATATAAAAAACAAAATCCTGTCACAAATGTAAGTATTATGGTAAAAAAATTAAAACATAAAATTTTATGAATTGGAT
>MDTG01164121.1_pt1 | contig 12119 bp, 10 predicted proteins | sample 811421 | NCBI WGS metagenome assembly MDTG01 (sample SAMN05326645, study PRJNA326480) | marine metagenome | isolation source: seawater | place: Pacific Ocean: South East | collected 2011
CCGGCACGCTCGACGTCGACGAGCATAAGGCCATCATCGCTGAGCAGATTGAGGTCCGGAAAAACCCGCCGGTCGCGCGCGCCGCGCCCTGGGCCTGACCCGACACTTCGAACCACACAAAGGACAGACAATGACCGACACGAAACAGATCGACCTCCAGTCGCTGCAACGGCAGGCGCTCCAGCAGGCGGGTGTCGATGCGGCCAAGACGGTGACTGCGAGTCTTACGGTTGGTCTTCAAAACCAGCTCGTCGCCCTCGCCGTGATGCAGGCTGAAAAGGCGATGGCCGAAGAGCAGGTCGCCGAGCTGAAGAAGAAGGTCGCCAAGCTCGAGGCCGAACTTGCCGCGGCGCGGGGCGAGGTGTCCGACAAGCCGGTGGCCGGCAAGGCCGGCAAGGCGGGCAAGCCCGCAAGCTGACCGGACACACATCACCGATCCCGACGAGCTGCCGAAGGGCGGCTTTTTTTGTGCCTGACGAAAGGGCGATCCCATGAAAATCAGCGAAAGCGGTCTGGCGTTCATCGCCGGGCACGAAGGCTTTGTGTCCAGCGCCTACCGGGATCCGGTCGGCGTGCTCACCATCGGCTACGGCTTCACCATGCGCAGCTGGGTCTTCGCCGCCTGGTGGCGCGGTCGCTACGGGCGGGATCTGCGCATGGGCGACCGGATCACCAAGGACGGTGCCGCGCAGGTGCTGCGCGCGCTGATCGCCGAGGAATACGGCGCGGCAGTTGCCCGCGCCTTCGGCCCGCTGCCGCAGCACCAGTTCGATGCGGCCTGTTCCGTCGCCTACAACCTCGGCCCCGGCGCGCTGAAATGGCGGTGGGCGCAGGCGCTGAAGGCCGGCAACGTGGCGCGCGCCGCCGCGATCCTGCGCGACAACTACAACACGGCCGGCGGTCGTCGGCTGCCCGGACTGGTGCGCCGGCGCCGCGAGGAGGCGCATCTCCTTGAGACCGGCGAGTACATCGGCGTGGCCCGGGCGCCGCGCGATCTCGGCAAGACGGAGACGGTCGACCAGGCGCACGCGGATGCGGAGCTGTTGCGGCGGCTCGGGCACGACGTGAGCGACATGCGCCAGGCAACGCTGGCGTTTCAGCGGGCCAATCACCCGCCGCTTGTGGTGGACGGGATCATGGGTCCGGCCACCCGCGCCACGGCGAAGCGCGCGCTGGAGCGCAAGACGGCGGCGAAGGGCGGCACGGGCGTCGTCGGTGGCGTCGGCGCGGCGGGCGTCGCGCTGGAAGAGACCGTCGGCATCGACTGGACAACGATCGTCTATGCGCTCGGCACGACCGGTGTCGTGATCCTGCTCGCCTATCTCGCCTGGGCGAACCGCGGCCGGATCTGGGACAGCCTGCCGGCGCCGGTGCGGCGATGGCTTGAGGGCTGGACGTGAGCGCGCTTCTGTCGATCGCGGCGACGGTCTGGCGCGTGCCGGCGCTGCGCTGGCCGGCGCTGGTGCTCGCCGCGTGTGTGGCGCTGTGGATGTACGTCGGGATCGCCGAATGGCGGGCCGGAAACGAGGCGGTTGAGAAGGCGGAACAGGAGACGCGCGATGCAATGGACGAGATCACAGGCGCGGCTCGCGATGGCCGCGATGCTTTCTGGCGCTGTCTTCGCGATGGCGGGGTGTTCGACCACGGCTCCGGTCGGTGCGAAAGCCGAGATCCGTGACACGATCCGCGTCGTCGTCGGCACCGATCTGATCGGCGCGCGCGGCGCGAGTGAGCGGGACCAGCGCAAGATCGACGTGACCGCGGCGGGGCTGTGCAGCGCGCGGGTGTGGACCGGGCCGGAATGCCGGCGGCACGACGCGGCGGGGAGGGCGGGCCAATGACGCTCACCACCGATACGGTTCTTTTCTTCGTCACAGTGAGTGGCGCCCTGGCTGGTCTCTGGTGGCGAGTGGAAGCGAGGATTCGCGCAGCCGAGCGCCGGGCGGAGGCCGTTGAACGGGCCTTGAACAGCTACAAGCTCGAGGTTGAACAGCGGTTTGCCCAGCGTGGCGCGCTCAAGGATACCGAAGCGCGTCTGATCAAAGAAATTGACGGGCTCAGGGATGACCTGAAGGGAGTGGCTCGTGCACTCAATGACCTGCCGGCCCAGATGGTTGTAGCAATCCAGCGGACATCAAACGGATGAGACAGAGGTCGGACTCATTTTGTAAACAAGGTATTTGGCTCCGGAAAAGAAAACCAAAATACTAACGTTCTGGTATAAGAAAAATACATGGCTATCATCTTAGCTCGACGACATATTGTGCCTCTTGCCGTAGATACCAAATCTTCGGCAAGAGGCAAAACTAATCAATCAGCTCTAGATTTTGCTGTAAATTTAAAGTGAAGAAATTTAATCTATGATTACAGTATAATGAGGCCCATATCTCCAATCTTGTGGGACGTGAACGGGTGCTTTCGGGAAATTTCCTTCCAAGCTTCCTTCATGCCGTCTGACCAATCCACGTCATCGAAAACGACGCAATTTCCCGCCACGCCAGTCGAGCGTGCAATCTCATAGTAACGCATCGTTCCATCGTATGTATGATCACCATCAATGAAAGCGAAGCTCCAATTCGGAACGGCCTCAAAAATATTATCCGCAGTATTTTCGAAAAGACCTTCAATATAAACAATATCGTCAAATCCACATTCTTGATGGACAGATTTTGCGATATTCAGCCTTTTTCCAGAGCAATCGCCAGTGGCGATGGTTGATCGAGCGTTCTTTGATCTTGCACCTATGGCAAGATATGTTGAGCTAATACCTAAATTGGTTCCAAGTTCAACGACGCCATTTCTGCCATGAGAATACGCTAGGTCACATAGAATCAAGCAGTTTTTATGACTTTTGCTTCCATTCAACGCAGACTCAACCAACTGGTCGTCAAACTTTCCGGGGTTGCCCGGGAAATCATGGATGTGTCCTGGGGTGTTGCGAAGTCTGGCGCGGATTAGCTTTATCTGTTTTATTTGATTGTCTTTTTCCCATTTCGCTAACTGATCTGCAGTGAACTCAATCATCTTCACCCCATGCTCCGCTACATCGTGCGCAATTGCCACATTCCCTGTCGAAGTTCAAGTAGCCACTCTGCCATGCTTGGCAAGAATGGTGAATATAGATATTCGAGATAAGCACTGATTTCCTGGGGAGACCTAGCCGAGGATATAATCCCTTGCTGAACTTTTTGGTCTATCTCATAGCCTTTTCCGGGGCAGGGCATGGTTGCGCGAATGAAATGACGATAGTAATTTGCTGGAGTATCCTACCCGGAAATTTTGGATGCATACCGCTGGTTATAGTTCGCATCAAAAGCGAATACATATTCAGTATTCGTCTTTGTCTGTGTTAGCGGTAGTTAGTTTGCGTGAAATCAGACTCCAGATCGTGATTATGCATGATATAGAGTCAGAAATTTCGCTGTGTATTCAGTTTGGCGTTTGATGGCACCTTCGGAAGAGAGACGCGATATCCAAATGGCTAAAGTAGAAGTTAAGTATGACGATGCATCTCGTCGTGAGCGTGGTATCAGAAACGCAGATAAACTGCATCAGCTCATGGATATGCGTGGGAAGCGTGTCTTAGAAATAGGGTGCCAATACGGGGACACTACTAAAGCTTTAGTCGAAAAATATGATTGCGAAGTCGTGGGTATTGATACGATGGCGCAAAATAATTGGGATGAATTGGGAGCGAATCCTAATATCACGCTTCTTGAGGCGGACATATCTAAAGGTCATCATAAATTATTAGAAAACTCATTTGACCGTATAGTATCATTTGTTGTTTGGGAGCACATACGTCATCCGTATTCTGCACTGGCTCAATGCCAGAAGCTACTAAAGCCCGATGGTAAGAAGTGGCTGTACGCCAACTTGTACCGATCTGCTGTAGCTAGCCATCTCACGTGGGCTATTCCTGAGCCGTGGCCTCATCTGACGATGTCTCCGGCTGAAGTTAAGGAAAAATCAAATATTAAGGAGCTTGGATGGTATTACTGGGTGAATAAATTAACTTACCAGCAGTATCTTTTTTATTTTAGGCACCTTGGATTTTATATTACTTGGGAGTATTTTATTCAAAAATTCTTCGATGAGAAATATTATATGGAAAACGAAAAGGTTTTGGGTCTTTATCCTGAATGGGACTTGAAGACCGATTTCTTTCAGGTTGTTCTTGAGTTTGATCATGAGCATCCAAAGAAAAGTATTGTAGATCCAGTTTATCGTATCGCCGAAAAGCCGTGATCTGCATGCAAGCCACAGGCCTTCAGCATTGTCCGAGTGTGCTAGGCCGTAAACTCATAAATCTGCTTGGTGTTTCGCGTCTCTCGTGATTCAAGGCTTCCAGATGAGGGAGCCTTGAATGACGCGGCGCCGCTACGAACTCACCGACCGCGAATGGTCAATCATTGCGCCGCTGCTGCCCAACAAGCCGCGCGGAGTTCCCCGGGTCGATGATCGCCGGGTGCTGAACGGTATTCTTTGGCGCTTCCGGACAGGCTCGCCTTGGGCCGAGATCCCTGACCGCTACGGCCCCTCGACCACCTGCTACAACCGCTTCGTGCAATGGCGAGAAGCCGGTGTCTGGGACCGGCTTCTTGATGCGGTTTCAGAGGCTTATGATGGTGACATCGTTATGATCGACTCCACCTGTGTCCGCGTTCACCAACACGCGGCCACGGGAAAAAGGGGCTGGATACGATGGCGGCATGGGACGTTCCCGTGGCGGACTTATGAGCAAGATCCACGCACTCGTTGACGCCGAAGGCCGGCCCGTCAGCCTCCGGCTGACCGGCGGTCAAGTCGCTGAGCGGAAGGCTTGGGCCAACATCCCGCCGAAGGCCAACCGCAGGGGAGCCTTCGCCTTTTCGCCCTGGGTCTATCGGCAGAGGAACCTGGTGGAGGGGTTCTTCAATCGCATCAAACAATTCCGAGCCATCGCAACACGCTACGACAAGCGCCCAGAGAACTACCTCGCCGCCGTGAAGCTCGTGGCTGCGAGGATCTGGTGCCAAAGCTTATGAGTCTACGACCTAGAGCGATCGGAGCAGCGTTTCGTTGATGAATTCGTTCCTGAGACGCCATTGAAGCTCTCGATGAAGCATTTGCACCGGCTTGCCGCCACGGTGTGGTGCAAGTTGATCTGCATGCGACCCGCGAAGCTCAGGATAGCGTTCGAGGTGAAACCAGCCCCATTTCGCTGATCACTATCATTGGCCTTCCGCGTCGTGCCATGAGCATTTCCATCTCCCGAGCCACGAGTAGGCCGGAGGACGATTTGTCGGCAATCAGTGCACGCATTCGCGAGGGCGGTTTGCCACGATCGTCAAGCCCGCAAGCGTCGGCTGTCGGTAAACTGGTCCGAGGCGAAGTCGAGCGAACACCTCTCGTTCGGGGTCGAAGAGATCAGTATGGGGCGTCTTTGGGCTGACATGATACTTGTGGGCGCTTATATATTCGCCGCAGCTTTATGGGTCGCCAGTTTACTTGTGGTTTTTGACAATCGTTAGTCGTCATACCCCTGAACCATCCGGTGCTTTAATTAAAGATAGCTCCCTCTTAATTATGATTTCCTTGGAACTTTGTCGGCGTACTCTCTTGGATGCAGCCTCCGACATGACCGAAAATCTTATCGGATCATTGTATATTGTCTTAATGGCTTCCGCTAATTCCAAGCTGTCTTCTGGGGGCACGAGAAATGCACAGCTTTCATCCGCGAATTCTGGAACCGCGGAGTTTCGGTTGGTTATTGGGACGAGTCCCGAGCTCATGGCCTCATCTCGCGACACACCTTGGCTATCCCATCGAGTTGGGTTCAAGAACACGCCGTATTGTTTTTGTATTTCAGATATTTCCCGCTGGCTCAAAAAGCGCTCTTCGATGTGGACATTGGTATAGCGTCGGACCGAGTTCACTGTACTCTCGAATAGCGGTCCTTTACCGATAATCCGAAATTCTATGTCTTTGAATATCGGGTCTTTAGATAATATTTGAATTGCCTTTACCGTAAGATCATTAGCATATTTCGCAGAAACAAACGGCCTGATAGACAGTATTTTCTTGCGCTGTTCGGGGTCTTTTTTGTGATATTTGAATATATCTGTATCGATAGGATTGTGGATTATTGAGTAATTTTCTTTGGGGATGGAAAAACCTAAGTCCTCTTGCACTTCAGAAAAGAAACTTTCAGATACAAACACGAAATGCAGGTTTTCGGGAGGCCTTCTTGCAACACCACGCCAGAAGGACATGCGCTGTTCAGTTTCCTGTTTAGCGATTCTAATTCTAGCATCCGTGTCATAGTTGAATTGCCGCCGCCACCAAGGTTGGATTTCCGCTCCATGAATCCAAATGATTACGCGCAGTCCATTGGCTACATGTGGGCGGAGAACATTCCACATTTCTTGGGTAAGAAAATGGACGCACACAGTTTGATATGTATTGCCCGTTAGCATGGCGTCTAGTTGCGCTGAAGCGCCCGTAATGCAGTCTATATTCTCATACTCATGAAATCGTGTGTCTCGGTCAGGCGCCAAGCGGAATACGTCAAATTTTCCATTATATTCTTGATATGAACGTACCCGGCTATGTACGAATCCATTTCTATATATATCATAATATGATGGGTATTGATTGGTGACTAGCAAATATCTTGCTGAGCTGATCAGGGATACGGGCGTTGTTTCGCGCCGTCCCAACAGCAGGCGTTGAATCCTTGCTTCACCAGGCCCATAGATCCTGAAACCAAACCGGACCCATTTTGTGCCGTCGGGGATGTCGAGGGCTTCATTGCGGTTGGCAGCGATGATGGAGTGACTGAGGCGGTCCTTGTTTTCGTCGAGAAACAGCGTCACCCAGCGCACGTTGAGTCCCGGCGTTGTCTCAAGGTGCAATGGAAGGCCTGTTTCCGTTGCCAGGGTTTCAACGGGGTGGTCGATGCGCTGGTATGTGTAGGTGTGCTTGTTGTCCGGAAGGGTCGAGCTCATGCGAAGCTCATCGCCCTCCATCACCCAGGTGACCGACTTGTCTTTTGGTGGGGACATCTCAGCGACGATACTCGCCGCTGTCCAGGACGGTGCGGTTGTTGCCTGCTGCATAGCTGGTGCAACCCGTTCCGCGCGATGCAGAATGTCCGGCAATGAGACCCCGAGAGCCAGATCCTTGAGATCGTCAACCCGGTCTTCGACGCCCCGGCGTGGTGTGCCGAGATGTGAGCCATCCTGGCAATAGTTGAACTGGTCTATCGAGAAGGCCGATGTGACCTGTACCGGTTCGCGAAGCTGGTTTTCCAACAGTGCGCTGGCGGCGATGTCGCCTATCTCCGCTCCATGGAAGAGTGTTCTGCGTGCTGCGACCTGCCTGGTGGTCCGGTACTCGCCGTCCTGGGTGTCGAGGGCGAGACCCTCATTCGTCCATCTAAAGAAGGAGCCTTTGGTTATCACCGGCGTATCGACATACGCCAGAGCGGCAACAAGATCCGTCAGATAGTGAGGGCCGTAGTAGTCTTCCGGAGCGAGAGGAGCGATGTAGTCATCCGCACTGACAAGCCGGTTGACTGGCGATGTGTAGGCCTGATCCTCACAGCGCAGAATGGTGATGTGCTCATTTGCCGCCCGGGACGCGGATTGGGCGCCAGACCCGGCAAAGACAACAAGCGAACATTGGTCATATCGTTGACGCTTGAAGTGGCCGACCGCTGCTTCAAGCTCCTTGCCGTCGCGGGCCATCGCCACCATCGTTACATGGGGACGCTGAAGACGCGCGCTGTCCCGGACACCCGTCTTCTCAGCGATGTAGGCAAGCCTAAGTTCGTAGGTATGTTCTTGCAGCGCCTTGCGCAGGGCGGCGAGGCGGACACGTTCCGCACCGAAGGGCAGGCTTTCCATCCTGGTGAGCCTGTCCAGCGCCTGTTCGCCACTGTCAGAGGAAATGACCAAATCGCCGAATAGGGTGCGAACGCCTCGGGAGAAGTTGCTCAAGACGATCGTGTTGGACGCGAGGAGCTCATAAACCCGGCGCGCGAACATAGTCTGAGAGTTTTTCACCGAGTTCAGATTAATTGCGTATCTATACCCTTTGTATGCCTTGTCTATCTCATCAAAGGGAAGCGAGCCCAGAATGTAGGGCGAGTACTTCTCCGGGAACTGGTAGGCGGGGTCGTTCTTTCCGAAGTTTCTGTCATAAATATCGAACTGCTTCGCAGTCGAGAGGTGCTCCAGAAAGTTTTCAAGATTTTCGGTTCGCTCCGGATATCGCGTATAGTACGCGCCCGCGAAGCAGAAAGCATCCTTCCGAGCATACTTCTCGACGGGATTGTGAATGGCTGGCTGACAAGCGAATGGCAGAAGGTAAACATTCTCGTGCCCCAGGGCGGCCTTGTACTTCCCGATGCAATCAAAGTCAGTCGTGAAGACAGCGTCGAAATGATTGGCGGTGTTCAGGAACGTTTCGAAGTGGACCGGATCTTCCTTGTTCCAGAAAGCCGTGGGAACCCCATTTTCTTTGCACCACGACAGAATAGAGGTCAGTTCACTGCTCAAGTGCCCGATTTTGTTGGCCCATTGCTCATCCTTGCCACGCCATGCAGATTCGATGAGGAGCAATTCGGGCTGAAACCGCTCAAGTTCCTCTTTCCAGTTGGCGGGGGTGAGCTGCAGAAAATCGCATTCTGGCGACATGCAGGCGAAGGTGAAATCATCGAGAATGCCTGCAACACGCATCGACTGGTGCACGCGTGGCCAATGCGCTGACGCTTTCTGCTTTTGCGCGCTTTTCGAGGCTTCCTTCGCGCGCATCTGAGTGACCAACTCGTCGTAATGGCGCTTTTCCGAAGCTGAAAACTCGACCGCCGAGAATGCCGAAGAGAGGCGCGTGTGAGCTGCTGTTGGCAGGCCGGATTTCAGGAGGCAGAAGCCAAGCCACTTTTCACGATATGGCTTGGGATCAAGGTGGTGCGCAACCGCGGCCAGAACCAGTGCGCGTGCCGGATCGTCTCCATACAGGGACTTGGCGACAGATGTGCAGGTATCCGCAATTTTCAGCGGCTTGACCCTGGGAGCCAAGGTCGCGATGAGATCTGCCACCGGGGAAACCCAGAAAAGATCGCCGTCACGACCGTGGGCCGGTACCATGGTTTCCAGCCGGGAGTGAAGGTCCTGATTGTCTGCGGTCAGCCCAGCGATCCTGTTTCGCTGCGTGTTCTCCAGTTCATGACGCTCCGCCAACTGTTTCTCGAAGTGATGTAGGCGCTTGTCACCGCGCTTCAGTTCTTCTCTGAGATGCTCGTTGTCCCGATCAAGCTCTCGCACTCTGCGTGAGAGCATCTCGACCTGTGCTTCCATTTCCTTCCGAATGTTGTCATGCTCATCATTTGCCTCATGGAGAAGCCGAAGGCTCTCATTGCTTGCGGCAATTTCCTGAGCGAAGTCTGCTCGGTTCGTTTCGAGGTCGGCACGAAGTCTGTCTAGGTCACTTTCCAGCTCCTTCGCCGCCTGTTCCGCCTTGTCGCGCCGGTCGTGATCGGCCGTCTTTTGCTCGCGCAAGAGATGCAGTTCGGTCTCAGCCGCCGTCAGGCGCACCTTCAACGCCTGCTCTGCCTGGATTCTGTCCGCATGGGCCTGCTCAAGTGCGGACCGCAGGGTTTCACGCTCAGCCTCGATGCCGGACATCCGCCGTAGCGCTTCGTCGCGCGCGCGTATCGTTTCCTCGTTCTCGGAGAGGCGTTTCTCGAGCTGCCGGTATCCATCTTCCAGTTGCCGGTACTCTTCTTTTTGAGACGCCAAGGCGGTCGTTGCGTCAGTCAGCTTCTGCTGACCGGCATCTCCGCGTGCCGTGAGTTCCTGCAGGCGCCGATCCCGCTCATCCAACTGCCGATAGAGGCGAACCGCGTGCTCATGGGCCGCGTTCTCGGTCATGCGCAGGAGAGTCTCGGCCTCCGAAGAGGACGTCGCCGCCGGAATTGTTTTCCTCAAGACAACGCGAATGTAGCCATCATTGACTGAGAGATGATCCAGGCTTCCATGAGCGTGGAGGAGCTCGACGAGGTCACTCAAATAGAAGGTCGTCTTGTGATCAGGGTCGGGGAAAACGCCGAAGGGTGTGGTGACGATCAGTCGCCCTTCATCCTTGAGATGCTCCAGCGCACGCGAAATAAATCGGTCCACCGCCGTAATATGCTCGATAACCTCGCCCAGGATGACCGTGTCAAAATGTGGTGTCGGCTGATCCTGGTAAAGGCTGGACTGGAAAAAGCGAACGCGCTCCCGAACTGCGGCAACTTCATGCTCCAGAAGCTTGTTCGCGTAGTCGATTGCCTCGCCATTGATATCAATGCCGACGACCTCAAAACCTTCGCGCCCCAGAAGGATCGGCAGGATGCCTTCGCTGGTCCCAACATCAAGAACCCGGTTTCCGTAAGCCTGGCGGGCGATCCAGTGTATCCGGCGGCGGAGCTTCTCGATGGTTTCCGCCCCGCCCCATTGGCCCATGTATGCCTTGGCGACATTGTCGCGCGCGAGCTCCAGCCCTGCCCCCTTGTGCAGCTTCTGGATGCCGTGGATCACCTTCTGATTGACCAGACTGTCCTTCATTTTAAATCCCCGGAAGCGGTTCGACGGTGTCAGCTTTGAGACGCGAGCGGCAACTCATGTCAGTTCGTCCGGCTCCAACCGGATTTCTTCAGTCATTTGCCCTGCGCTGTCTTGAGTAGGAGCGCCACAGACCGCGTGTGTCGATGGTTTTCTTCAATCGCATGACTTCAGGCGCGATCGCTTTGAACTCCCGGTGATCCACCAGGAGGGCTAGCACATCGGCGTCGTTCACGGCCTCATCCATGGCGACCAGTTTCGCTTTGGGAAGAGAGAGGCGCGGAGGTAGTTGTGCGATGTTGGGCTCGACCAGCATGACCTCGCCATCATGCTTTCTGCACAGGGCCTCGACAATCTCGATTGCCGGGCTTTCGCGAAGGTCGTCGGTGTTCGCCTTGTAGGCAAGGCCAAGGCACGCGATGCGGTCTCCGGGTGCGGCGAGGGCCATGATCTTTTTGACTACGAAGTCCGGTTTGCGGTCATTGACCTCGCGCGCCGTGCGCATGAGTGGCGCCGTCTCGCTGGCCGCATGTATGATGAACCAAGGGTCGATGGCAATGCAATGGCCGCCAACGCCGGGTCCGGGCTGAAGGATGTTGACGCGCGGGTGGTGGTTTGCGAGATCGATCACCTCCCACGGATCGATCTCCAGTCCATCGCAGACCATCGAAAGCTCGTTGGCGAAGGCGATGTTCACGTCGCGATAGGCGTTTTCCGTTAGCTTGACCATCTCGGCCGTGCGGGCATTCGTCGGGACGATCTGTCCTCGAACGAACGTCGCGTAGAGGTCTGATGCGGCTCGGGTCGATGCCTGCGTTAAACCGCCGACGATGCGATCGTTTTCGACCAGTTCGGTCATCATCCGTCCCGGGATGATCCGTTCTGGACAGTAGGCCATCAGTATATCTGAGCGTTCCGCCTTCGGGTCCGGGAAGTCAAGATCTGGGCGTGCCATCGCGAGGCTTCGAGCCAGGCGTTCCAGCGTTCCGACCGGCGACGTAGATTCCAGAATGATCAGATCGCCGTTCTTCAGAACGGGGGCAATCGATGCGCCGGCGGCGTCGACATAGGAGAGATCGGGGGCGCGATCCGGTGTCAGCGGCGTCGGGACCGCAATAATGAAGGCGTCGGCGGGCTCCGGTCGCAGGACCGCTCTCAGCTTTCCATCCTGAACCGTGCCTCGAACCATGGCGTCCAGTTCTGGCTCGAAGAAGTGAGCGCGGCCCTCGTTGATCTCGCTCACCGCGGTGGCGTTCACATCGACGCCAACAACCTCAACGCCCCGGCTGGCCAGAACAGCCGCGGTGGGCAGGCCGATGTAGCCCAGGCCGATCACGCTGACGGTTCCATAGCTCTGGTTCATTTCATACTTCCTTTTCGCAGAACGGGCCGGGTCACGCCTCGCGCGGCGATCGTTGCAAGAGGGTGTCCCTGATCCGGCCGCTCGCCCGGCCATCGCCATAGGGGTTCTGCGCTCGGGCCATGGCCTGATAGCGATCCGTGTCCGTCAGAAGCGCCGTGACCCGGTCC
>MDTG01185381.1_pt1 | contig 12119 bp, 12 predicted proteins | sample 811421 | NCBI WGS metagenome assembly MDTG01 (sample SAMN05326645, study PRJNA326480) | marine metagenome | isolation source: seawater | place: Pacific Ocean: South East | collected 2011
AGGGATTGTAGAGCATCTATTTTCATTGGATTATTGGTTAAAATCTCAACCTGACTGACACCAAAATGATTAAGCATAGGTTGTACAATCGAATAGTCACGTAAATCAGCGTCAAACCCAAGATCTCTGTTAGCATCAACTGTATCTGCTCCGTCATCTTGTAAATGGTATGCGCGAATCTTGTTGGATAGACCAATTCCTCGGCCTTCCTGGCGCAGATACAGGATGATGCCAGAACCTTTAGCTGCAATCGCAGCCATCGCATGCTCGAGTTGTGCACCACAATCGCAACGTTGCGAGAAAAGTGCGTCTCCAGTAAGACATTCCGAGTGGATACGAATTAGCACCGGTTGCTCAACTTGCGGCCTCCCCATTACGAGTGCTACATGCTCTTTTTCTGCTTGTAGATCTTCAAACCCATGGGCTTCAAAAGTACCCCACCGGGTGGGCAGTTTACAATGATCGATATAATTGATATCCATTTTATCCATCAATAATATTCGCAGAAAAACTAAAAATGCCACAAAAAATAACTACATATAATCCCGCAATAATATCATCCATTAAAACGCCTACTACATTAGGAGTCAGTTTTTCGCCCCATGACACCGGCCAAATTTTGGTAATATCGAAAAAACGAAAACCGATAAATGATATTGCGATACCATAGCCCACAGACCAATCGGTCAAAAAAGCTGCGCCCATCGCCGAAATCCACATACCTATCCACTCATCGATAACTATCTGACTATGGTCTGGCTCACCTAAACGCCGGCTAGCTTCATCAATACTCCAGAAACCAAGCCCCAGCAAAATAATCAAGCCAACCAGCCAAATGGCCAAAGATTTTTCCCAGCAAAGCCAAATTATTGGTAATACACCTATCGTTCCAGTAGTTCCTGACGCTTTCGGAGATAATCCTGATCCTAAACCAACTGCAATTACATATTTAAAAGAAGTATTCATCGGCCGTGATCCCAACCTCGAGTAAAATGCTTTGGAACTAATTCTCCATCCAAATAAATATTTCCTTCCCCGTGAGCCAAATAGCCTATCTCAACACCACCTATGGGTGCAGATTCTGTGCCTGAAATTACTGCAATCAAACAATAATCGTCTCCGCCAGTCAGGGCATACTCAATTGCTTTCGATTGACCAAAACAATCCACCAAACCTGAACACAAAGGTATACGGTCGCTGGAGAGATATGCATCAAGTGGGCTATCAGACGCGTTCAGAAGATGTGCAAGATCTTGAGAAAGACCATCCGAAACATCGATAACTGCTCGCGCTTGACCAACAAGCAACCGTCCAGCGTCAACCTGTGGTGCGGGACGCCAATAGCGTTCACTAAAAATTGGATTATCTGCTAAATCGTTATTAAGAACATCAAGATATGCACGGGCACCGCCAAGATCCGGACCATACAACCACAATCGATCTCCAGAGCGACTGCCATTTCGAGTAAGCGGTGGATTAGACCGGTCAGTGGAACCAATCGCTGTAAGATGTGCACCCAATGGACCTTTAGAAGTGTCACCCCCTATCAACTCAAGGCCCCATTGAACTGCAAGATCATTAAATTTTTTCGAAAACGCTTTTACCCAGTCACCATCAAGTTTGGGAAGAATTAATGATAACAACAAAAACTCAGGCCGAGCTCCCATGGCAGCGAGATCGCTTATACCACGACCCAAAAGGCGACTTGCAAAACCTTCTGGCGGACAGACTAAAGGCACGTGCTGGCCCGCAATAACAGAATCAACAGAAATTACAAGATTTTGGTTTGGTAATGGGGCAAAAACCGCCCCATCATCACCGTTTCCTACAATAATTTTGGGATGTTTTGGATCCTTTTGGAAATACGTCTTAACTAAATCAAATTCATTCACTAGGATTTGGTGCCTTTACTTCTAGAACTCGCACATTTGCAGCTAACTGGTCCAAAACACCATTCACAAATTTGTGGCCATCTGTTGCTCCAAACTTTTTACTCAAGGCCACAGATTCTGTAATTACCACTTTGAACGGAATATCAATTCTATCGACCAGTTCGTAAGTACCAAGAAGGAGAATATTTCTCTCAATTGGCGTAATTTCCTGAAGAGACCGGTGCAGATGGGGTTTCAGCAAACCAATAAATTCATTGTACTTACCACTAATAGTTGTAAGTGCATCGTGAAAAAAAATCACGTCAGCACGCTTTAAATCATTGTCTGCAAGGAAAATCTCTTCAATCTCAGACATCGGATAGCCAGACAACTCCCATTGATAGAGAGCTTGCAGTATAGCCTCTCGTGCCCTATGACGCTGAACTTTGGTAGACGGCAAATTGGGGGCCTCACTCACCAATTTGACTCAATAGTGAGACCATTTCGATCGCTACTAAAGCCGCCTCTTCCCCCTTGTTACCGTATTTACTCCCTGAGCGCTCAACTGCTTGCTCTATTGTATCAACGGTTAGTACACCAAAAGAACACGGGACACCATAATCCAATTGCACTCTACTCAACCCACCAGCCGCTTCTCCTGCGACATAATCAAAGTGCGATGTTGATCCGCGAATCACCGCACCCAGAGCAATAATGGCATCAGCATCATCTTTTCGAGCCACTGCCCGTGCAACCAGGGGGATTTCAAAGGCGCCAGGAACCCTTATAACCGTAACATTTTCTTCCTCGACACCGTGGCGAACTAAGGCATCCACTGCACCCTCAATCAGTGAATCGACTATAAATTGATTGAAACGACTCGCCACAATTGTATAGCAGCCTTTAGTGTTTACGAATTGTCCCTCGATCATCTTCATGGATTAATCCTCGTATTCAACGTATTCCACAACTTCAAGATTAAATCCCGAAAGCGCGCTAAATTTCATTGGTGCTGACAATAACCTCATTTTACCTACATTTGATGCTTTTAAAATCTGTGAACCAGTACCTACTGTTAAATACGGAGCCAGTCTCGCCCCGGCCTTGGGTAGGTTATTATCGATGTACTGTGACAGACGCTCATCAATACTCTCTTGTCCGCCAATTTCTAGAATTACCACAACTCCCTCTCCGGATTCGCTTACTTTCCGCATTGCCTCAGATAATGGCCAACTGCCCCTGCCTACCCAATCTGCTCGAACCAGATCACGTAACACATCCGGAACATGCACGCGGACAAAGCAAGGTTTATGTGGACTCGGTGCGCCTTTAACCAGAGCAGTATGAGTGAAACCAGCGATTTGATCTCGATATATGCGCATATCGAACTCACCAAAGGTTGTTGAAATTTTTTCTGCACGAATCAACTCGATAGTCGTTTCAGTTGTGGCACGGTAATGGATTAGGTCAGCAATAGTCCCAATCGATAAATCATGTGTCTCCGCAAAAAGCTCTAACTCCTGACGTCGAGCCATTGTCCCATCATCATTCATGATTTCACAAATAACGGCAGCTGGTTCCAGTCCAGCCAAACGGGTAAGATCACAGCCAGCCTCAGTATGCCCAGCCCGCATCAATACACCCCCAGGTTTTGCTTCAACTGGAAAAATGTGGCCTGGTTGAACCAGATCGATTGGCTTAGCGTGGGGTGCTACAGCGGCTTGTACAGTGCGAGCTCTATCTGCAGCGCTAATACCAGTCGTAACTCCTTGAGCTGCTTCAATACTTACAGTGAAAGCAGTCTTTAACCGCTCATTATTATCGCCGACCATCAAAGGCAAACCGAGCTGCTTACATCGGCTATGTGTTAACGTTAGACATATCAAACCCCTAGCGTACCGTGCCATAAAATTTATATGCTCAGAAGTACAATGTGTACCTGCGACCACCAGATCACCCTCGTTTTCGCGACCCTCATCATCCATCAAGATAACGAATTTTCCAGACCGAATATCGGCAATTAATGTTTCGACAGAAGCTAGTGGCATTAGTAATCAGTCCTCAACGTCCATTCAAGCCGTAAATCGGGACCAACTGATATTATATTTTCAATGCGAATCTGGGGTGCATCAGCAAGTCGCCGCGGCGACATATGGTACATATTTCGAGCATCGTGCCCAAGTAATTTCGGGGCGAAATACGTTACTCCCCTATCCACAAGACCTAAATTAACGAAAGCACCTGAAAGAGTTTGCCCTGCCTCAATTAGCACTTCATTTATTCCCTCACGACCCAGACACTTGAGCAATTTCCCTAAATCGATTCGATCCTCCTCTCCAGGCAGTACCCATTGCGTTACTCTATTAGCAATTAACTGAGTATGAGGAGTGGGCGCGCGAGTCACCCAAATTATAGTGCCTTCGGTATCAAAAAGCCGTCCGTGATTTGGCAAACGAGCCTTAGAATCTAAAACAACTCGAACTGGCTGTGTTGCGTTACTTGAAAATCCTAATTCATTCGCTCTGAAATTTAACCGAGGATCGTCAGCAATTATCGTGTCTACGCCAGTCACAATAGCCCCAACTCGACCGCGGAGATTATGAATATCACTGCGAGACTCCGGGCTTGTGATCCATTTTGACTCACCTGAGGCTAAAGCGGTTTTCCCATCGAAACTTACCGAATTCTTAATCCAAACAAAAGGAATACCAGATATCATTCGCTTAACAAATCCAGGGTTAAGTGCATAGGAATCAGCCTCAAAAAGACCAACTTCGACCTCAATGCCAGCTTCCTTTAATCGCTGGATTCCTTTGCCACTTACTTGTGGATTAGGATCTACCATTGCGCAGACCACTCGAATAATTCCAGCTTCAATCAATGCATCAGCACAAGGACCAGTTTTACCTTCATGGGAGCAAGGTTCAAGAGTTACATAGCAAGTCGCACCATTCGCGTCGTTTACTTGAGACAAAGCATTTATTTCCGCATGAGGTCCGCCAGTTACAGCATGGTATCCGAGCGCCAATATTTCTCGCGCTCGCGCAATCACACAACCGACTCGCGGATTTTCTTTTGCTGTCAATAAACCACGACGAGCCTCTATGAGTGCCATTCGCATCATCAGACGATCAAAATCAGACCAATTAATCATCAGACAACTTCTCAATCTCTCCAATAAATTCTGTTACGTCACTAAAACTTCGATAAACAGATGCGAATCGTACATAAGCGACTTGATCAAGTGCTTTAAGTTCAAACATGACATGATCACCTATACGGCGAGTTTCCACTTCTTTATCAGACTCATTTTGAATCACTCGCTTTATTCGTTGAATACATGCATCGATTTGCGCTGCGCCTATAGGTCGCTTTTCGAGCGACCGAGTAAATCCACTTCGGAGTTTCTCCTCATCAAAGTTTTCACGATTTCCATTACTCTTCACCACCCTCGGCATTACTAATTCAGCCGATTCATAGGTAGAAAATCTTTGTCCACAGGAGGGACAAATGCGACGACGGCGAACTTGTCCTCCCTCAGCATGTAACCGAGAATCGATCACTTTAGTATCAAGCGCTGAACAAAATGGACACCGCATTAGAGCCGCTCCTGATCGGTATAGAGAAAATCAAGCATTCCTCGTCTGCTTTGACAGTTATATAATAAAATACCGGTAGCAACACTCACATTTAAGCTCTCAATTTGACCTGCCATTGGGATTGCAACGAGAACATCACAAACCTCTCGGGTTAATCGACGTAAACCTTTACCCTCTGAACCCATAACTAAGACTGTTGGTCGATCATCGAACGCCTTTTGGATACCAACGGACGATTGACCTACTGCTCCAACCACCCAAAATCCGTCACCCTTTAATCTTCTTAAACAGCGCGCTAGATTAACAACACGTACCACTGGTATGAGCTCACTAGCACCCGACGAGGTCTTTCTGGCGACTTGATTCAAAGGCGCTGAATTATCCTTTGGAATGACAACGCAGGTTACTCCGAAAGCCACAGCAGAGCGCAAGCAAGCACCAAAATTGTGTGGGTCTGTGACACCATCCAATACCAAAACCAGAGGCTTATCACGATTATCCAGGAAAAGAGAGAGTTTATTTTCGGCTTCGATATTCCGAGGTATAGCTACTGCCAAAACGCCCTGATGCTTCGAATTTTGCGGGATTTTTGCATCAAACTCTTTTTGCGATTGCTTTAATACTGATATTCCCTTAGACGTGGCCACAGAAATAAGATTATCAAGTTTTGTTTCCCTCGAACCCTCCCGAATCCAAATCTCTTTAATCCGATCGATATTTAGTAAAATTCTTACGGAGTTTATTCCCGCAACCAGATTTAAATGCGATGAGCTTGAAATTGGAGCCTTTCTTGATTTCCTTAATCGAGTCATTGACGTTTTTTCTCCGATTTTTCAAATGATTTTTTGAATTTGACTCGATTTTCAGCGGAAATATGTGAGGATTTAGTTTTAAACTTAGGCTTATTTTTTTTTGAGAGCGATTTAACCGAATTATCAGCTAAGGAAAAATCAATACGTCTTGACTCGAGGTCTACCCTTACAATTTTAACTCTTACTGAATCCGCTAGCCGAAAGACTTGATGTGTACGTTCACCAGTCAAAGAATGCTGATGATCGTTAAAAATCCAATAATCTGGAGGAAGTTGTGTCACATGTACCATACCCTCGACGAATAAAGTGTCCAATAAGATGAATAATCCGAATCCAGCAACACCTGTTACCGTACCCTGATACACCTCACCCAGTTTTTTGGACATAAATTGACATTTAAGCCACTGCGCAACATCACGACTTGCTTCATCAGCTCGACGTTCAGTCATGGAGCAATGCTCGCCTAAATTAATCGCCTGTTGTAAATCAGGTAATCCATCACGGACCATTTTTGAAGCTTTATCCTGAGCTCCAGTCTGAATAATCCGTTTCAGCAATCGATGTACTGCTAAATCCGGATATCGTCGTATAGGCGACGTAAAATGCGTATAACTATCGTAGGCAAGGCCAAAGTGACCAACATCTGCATCAGGCGCATACCTTGCTTGTTGCATTGACCTCAGGATCATCGCTTGGATCAGAGGAAAATCTGGTCGAGAATGAGCTTGATAGATAACTGACTGATAATCAGAAGGTGCTGGTTTTTCACCTCCACCCATAGCAAATCCCATCGAGCTCAAAAAATGACGTAGAGCTTCAAGCCTTTCCGACGTTGGACTTTCATGAATCCTGTAAACTGCTGACAATTTAAAACGTTTTAGGGAAAGAGCCGCGGAAACATTTGCGACTAACATGCATTCTTCAATTATTTTCTGGGCATCAAGTCGTTCGCGAGCCATCACGCTAGCAATTTTGCCATGTTCATCGAATGCGAAATAGGGTTCAACTGAATTAAAATCTAGAGCCCCACGATTTTCACGAGCGGCACGTAACACTTCATAGACTGAAAAAAGGGATACAATATTTTCTGTAATCTGTTTTGTTTGGAAGTGTCCTGCCTTATCAAGAGCTAAGACTAAATCCTTTGAATTAAGACGCCTCTCCCCTACAGAATCCATTGCTTCTTGAACTTGGTTGTAGGTCAGGCGTTGATGAGACTTGATTAAAACCTCATTAAATCTGTACTTTAAAACTTGGCCCGTTGCCGAAATTTCCACGCAAACCGCTAGGGCAAGACGATCTAAGTTAGGATTTAAAGAGCACAGTCCGTTAGATAAACTCTCCGGTAGCATGGGGATCACTTCACTTGGGAAATAAACTGAAGTCCCACGCTCAATGGCTTCCCGATCTAAAACAGAATGCTCCGGTACGTAATGTGCCACATCGGCAACCGCAACCCACAGTGTCCAGCCAGATTCTCCTCTTGGTAAAGCGTAAACAGCGTCGTCAAGATCTTTTGCATCTGCACCATCAATGGTTACGAACGGTAATTCGCGTAGATCGAGGCGATGTAAAAATTGCTCTGAATTAACAGTGTCACCACAAAACGCTGCTTGAGCTATGGCTGATTTGGAAAATTTGTACGGTAAATCGTGCGTCCTAATTGCCACTTGAACTTCAATTCCAGGATCTGACGTCCCACCTACAATATCCGCTACATGCCCAATAGGTTGACGATTTGATTCAGGAAAGAAGTCTATTTCAGCTACAACAAATTCGCCTAACCGTGCACCATTTACCTTATCGTCAGGAATTAGTATCTGATGGTGAAAGCGCTCGTCTTGAGGAATAACAAAAATTACACCGGCCTGTTTATTTAAGCGACCAATAATGCGACTCGATCCGCGCTCAAGGACTTCGACGATACGAGCCTCGCTCTTATTCCTTGAGTTTCGAGTCGGCCGTTTCTTAGCCACTAAAACTCGATCTCCATGATACACTTTTTTCATTTGACGGTCGTGCAGATAGAGCCTTTCTCCGTCATTGTCTGGTTGTAAAAAGCCATAGCCATCACGATGCGCAATTACTTTACCTGACAACAAACCTGCTCGATCAACCAGATTAAAACGACCGATTCGGTCCATAACAATCTGACCATCGGAACACATCACATTCAGCAGATTTCGTAAACCCTCGCAATTGTCTTTTGTCGTCTCTGTTAAACAACACAGTTCATCAAAATCTAATGGAACTCCTGCGTCTAGCAAAATTTCCATAAGCCACTTACGAGATGCAACAGGCCGAGAGGATTGCGATGCTCCGGTCTCGCCAAAGGGATCAGACATAGTTTCTCCTTTCAATGCCTGTAATAATGAAGGCCTAGTGGTATGAAGTCACGCATCGTTTGGAAACGAGCCATGAGCAAACGGAAACTTACGCGTCGGCAGGCGTGGCGAATTGAAAAGGTTCAGAGAGAATACCTGGATAGGATATCACGTCATAAAGTGCGTGTTGAATCACTCCTCGAAGATTGTCGTCTTAATCCCGAAAAGAACGGTCGTGTTGTTGCTCAATTCGGGAAGCAAGTCGAAATAGTGCCTGTGAATTCTCAAGGACAACCCAATGGAAATGCGATTCTGTGTCATGTAAGGGCCAACATAACATCTCTTGTCACTGGTGATGCTGTGATTTACCAAACGATTGAAAATACTGGCATTGTTACAGCGTGTCACACGAGAAAAAATGTACTTGAGCGACCTGACTCTAAAGGCGATGTCAAAGCAATGGCTGCAAACATTGACCAGTTGGTTATAGTGACTGCTCCAGAACCTGCATTCCACCCTGAACTGGTTGATCGATATTTAGTGGCAACGGAAGTGTCTAATATAAAACCACTTATCGTAATAAACAAAGGCGATCTTATGAACGACTCAGATGTTATTACTAAGTATCTCCTAACTGAAAAAAAGCTTTACGAAAGTTTGGGTTATTTGGTCGTCGGAACTACTATTAAAGAGGCAGATGGTTTGACAGAGTTATCAAACCACCTCATGAACAAAAGCTCTGTTTTTATTGGACAATCGGGAGTTGGCAAATCTAGTCTCGTCCAGGCGCTCTTACCATCTGAGAATATCCGGGTTGGACACTTACATAAACAAACCCGCTTAGGCCGCCATATTACATCAACGGCACGTTTATTTCCTTTTAAAGGAGGCGGATCTATTATCGACTCTCCTGGAGTTCGAAACTTCGGACTTGGCCAAATCAGCCGCTCTGATTTGGATTTTGGATTTATAGATATTCGCAAGTTTGCTGTAAATTGTCGTTTCCGTGATTGCCGTCATAGATATGAATCTGGATGCGCAGTACTAGACGCCGCCCAACAAGGAAGGCTATCAAAACGACGACTCGAATCATTCCAACGAATCCTAGATACCCTCAATGGAGGTAATGCATGAGTATTTTGCAATCTGTAAATACAGTATTTCAACAAATACTTCCTGGCCATTTTTTGTCTCGCATAGCCGGGCATTTAGCATTTTGTAAACAGGAAAAAATCAAAAACTTTTTGATTCGCCAATTCATTAAACGCTTTGGCATTAATATGGATGAGGTTGCAGAACAGTCACTTGATGCATATCCGCATTTTAACTCCTTCTTCACGCGTGGCCTCAGAAGTGGAGTTCGCCCACTAGCAGGCTCTGGTTGCATAGCCTCACCTGTAGACGGAACAGTTTTTGGTAAAGGACTGTTGGGCCCCGACACCAAATTAACAGCCAAAGGACATCATTTCTCTCTTGCCGAGCTCTTGGGTTCTGACCAATTTGACTCGAAATACATCAACGGCCAATTTCTCACAATTTATCTCTCACCTAAGGACTACCATAGGGTACATTGTCCTGTAGACGCTGAACTCATTCACATGACGCACGTGCCTGGTAGGCTATTTTCAGTGAACAAATCAACCTCAACCTCAATTAAAGCAGTGTTTGCACGGAACGAACGAGTTGTGTTGCATTTTAAAAGCAAAAATGGACCGTTTGTGATGGTATTTGTTGGTGCAATGTTGGTAGCTTCAATTGCTACTACCTTCGCAGGAGTAATAACACCCCCGGGCAGAAATTTAACCACCTGGAACTATCACTGTGGCCCACGCTATAGATTTAAGCAGGGCGATGAGGTTGGCTTGTTTCAATATGGTTCAACTGTAATACTTATTTCGTCAGATGAATGGGCGTTAAATTCAGATATTCACGATGGACAACAAACGTTGTATGGTCAATCAGTCGGACAAATGAAACATAAAGCTTAGCTATCGCTGATCACTGCCCATCTGGACTGTTCAGATATCTGAAAAAATCTGATTCTGGATCAATTACCAAAAGATCTTCTTTGCCAGCAAACGAACTTCGGTATGCCTCGATCGATCTATAAAACGCATAAAATTCCGGATCCTGATTGAATGCATTTGCATAAATCTCTGCCGCAATAGCATCACCTTCACCACGGATTTGTTCCGCTTCGCGATAAGCATTGGCCTCGATAACTGTTTTCTGTCTATCGGCATCGGCTTCAATTCCCTCTGCAAGCTCGCGACCCCGAGACCTATGATCACGGGCCTCCCTTTCACGCTCTGTGCTCATTCGAGAATAGACCGCGCTCGACACCTCAGGTGGAAGGTCAATTCCTTTAACACGTACATCCGTCACATGAATGCCCAATTCAGATAGCGCAATTTTATCTAACTCCTTGGTAATTTCTGCCATCAGAGCATCACGCTCACCTGAGACAACTTCATAGACCGTCCGCTCACCAAACTTATTCCGTAGCCCGTTGTCTACTCTCGATGCTAGAAGACTGTTTGCTGAAAATTCATCTCCTCCAGTAGCAGTATAATAAATACCTGCATCGTCCACTCGCCATTTAACATACGAATCAACAATTAACGCTTTCTTTTCAGCCGTGAGATATCGTTGCGGACTTGAATCAAGAGTAATGAGCCGTGACTCGAAACGACGAACGTCGTTTACCACCGGAATTTTAAAATGCAAACCTGGCTCAATATCAGTTGCAATCACTTCACCAAATTTCAATAGAACTGCTCGCTCGCGTTCATTAACAACATATAATGAACTTGAAATTATTCCAATTGTTACGACTAATCCAATTAAGATACTCATTTGACGACCTGACATTAGCGTGAACTCCTTCTTCCTATATCATCCGTTTGTCGCGAACGGAGCTCTTGAATAACCTGATCAGTTAATGATCGAATATCTCCAGGAGTCAATGAACCTTGTTGTTGCACGGAAGAAGGCGACGCTGCCAATCCTCGAGTTTGAGCAGCAATAGATGGTGCAGCCTGGCTTGCAATACGATCAAGAGGCAAATACATGATATTTGAACCTGAATCAACATCAACCATTACTTTAGACGACCGCTGCATTACCTCCTGCACTGAATCAATATAAAGGCGTTGTCTAGTTACTTCAGGAGCTTTTTCATACTCTGCTAACAGCTTTAAAAAGCGATCAGCTTCACCCTGTGCCTGAGCAACGACCTGCTCACGATAGGCATTTGCTTCCTCTAACACCCGCTGTGCACGCCCCCTGGCTTCTGGGATGACTCCATTCGAGTAGGTTTCTGCTTGGTTTTTTAAACGTTGCTCGTCTTCGCGAGCTTTGATTACATCATCAAAAGCTGCTTGAACTTGACTGGGCGGTTGACTATTTTCAATGTTCACTTTCACCACCCTTAGCCCAGCCACATAACTATCTAAATAGGTTTGCAACCGCCCTTGAACATCCGTACCGAGTGCTTCTCGACCCTCTGAAATA
>MDTG01230148.1_pt1 | contig 12119 bp, 12 predicted proteins | sample 811421 | NCBI WGS metagenome assembly MDTG01 (sample SAMN05326645, study PRJNA326480) | marine metagenome | isolation source: seawater | place: Pacific Ocean: South East | collected 2011
AGAGAGCAGGTAATTTCCAATATTATTAATAGAGATGACTGGGCAATATATAATGGAGATGCAATCTCTTTTGAATTGGATACATACGGAGATGCAAGAAATCAGATATTTCTTGTAGCTAACCCAAGTGGTACCTTACTCGATGCTATAAGACTAGATGGTAGAGGTTATTCTGGTTCTGATTATAATTTAAAAAAAAGTGCCAATTTTGACTTTGATGCAAAAGGAAGCATTAATGATGGTGGTTTCGATCTTGAATTTATTATTCCTTTCTCGGAGATTCCTTTTCCAAATAGGAAAGATCAAAAATGGAATATTAATATGAGGGCAAGATACTTTGAGGATAGGGTTGCGATTACTTCAAGTTCAAGTAGAGCAAATAGAGATGCAACATGTCAATTGTGTTTGATGGACAATGAAATAATTTTAAATGACATTTCAATTCAAAAACAAATAGAGTTTTTACCATACTTAAGTGGAAATCTTTCAGGAGAAAGATTTAATTACAGCGAAAGTCTTAGTCTAAATAATGAAAATTTCGATTATGGCTTGGGTATTAATTTTGAGATTAATAAAAATTTATCTTTTGAAGCAACAATTAATCCTGATTTTTCTCAGGTTGAATCTGATGTTACAAAAATTGATATAAATTCACCCACTGCAATCAATTACCCTGAGCAAAGACCATTCTTCAATAGAGGTGTTGATGCACTTGATTTTGAGTTAAATATTTTTAATTCTCGATCTATTAATGATCCTTCTTTTGCATCAAAAATTTTAAATCAAGGAAGTAAATCTAGACTATATATTTTGACAGCTTTTGATGATGAAACACCCTATCTAGTACCTACAGAATTTGAATCCTTTCGAGGTGTTGGAGAAAAAAGTTTTAATAGTGTCCTTAGATATCAAAAATTTATAGATGATAAAACTCAACTTGGTATTTTATCTACAAACAGAATATATGATGGAGGTGGTTATGGTAATACATTCGGTGCTGATGCTCTTTTTAATTTTGCAGGAGTCTGGAAGTTTTCAATCGAAGGTTTCATAAATTTTAATAAAGAGCCAATCGCTAATTGGATTGACTCTGAGAAAACATTTGGTGATTATTCAGTTAAACTTGATGGAGAAAAATTTAATGGATATTCTTTTTTCACCGAAATTAGAAGAGAAACTGAAACATGGAGATCATTTATTCAGTACAAAGCAATGTCTGATGATTTTCGCGCTGATATCGGATTTATAACCAAGAATGATATAAAACAATATGACTTTTGGCATAGTTTTTATCAATACCCAAATAATAAATACTTGCAAAATTATAGAATATCAGCTAGGCATGAACAAACATATGATCACTCTGAAGTTTTAAAAAGGTCTTCTTCACAGCTATATCTTCAGTTTTTAACTATTGGTGACACAAACGTATTTTACAATTATGAGTATAATTGGAAAAAATCGCATCTTGATTATCAGTTTGAAGACTTTATAAACCATTTACTAAGAATTAGAGGAAAGCCATTGAGTTTTTTAGACTTTAATTTTACTTATAAGTTTGGAAAAGATATTGCATACAGAGAGGTAGTGCCTCAGCTTGGATATGAGACCAATATTAATTTTGATATTGAGTTTGCAATAAATAATAACTTAAGAATTAAGCCTATAATTAGTTATCAAGATATCAGGAAAACAAATTCTAATGGTTACTACTTTAAAGGTTATATTAGCAGACTAGACATAAGGTATCAGTTTAATAACAACCTAGATATAAGGCTAATTTCTGAGTATAATGATTTTTCCGAGCAGTATTTTGTTCAACCTCTTATATCATGGAAACCAAACCCTGATACCGTATTTTATATTGGTGGTAATCAAAATTTAATTAATGATTTTATGGATTATAACTCCCCTCATTACAGAGTCAATAAATCTCAGTTTTTTTTAAAACTACAGTATTTAATAAAATAACAAAGCTTCCATAATTACTATACCCCCCAAAACATCTAATAATTTTCTTGAAAAAACTATGAAAATTCATAATTTTTCTTAATTTTAGTTAACTATAAACCAATGCATTTTAATTCAAAAAGTATTTTCTTGAGAAGAGTCAACGAAGCTTTTTTGCTAAAAAAAATTAGTAGAAGGACTGCTAACCATTTTATTTCCGTTTATAAAAAATTTGATACTAATAAAAGATCTGAGGCTGACGAAAAAGCTGACGAATTACTTCTTGAATTAATTACCGAATCATCTTTGAAAAATAAAAGATAATAATCTGGAATATTTTATACTCATAATTTTAACTGTTTAAACAGACAGCTTATTATGTTATAAATCTACAAACTCATTATACCTTTGTATCATTTAACGTATTAGAAATACATCAAAAAAAAATATAATTAAGTAAAAAACTTAAAAAATTTTCTGTAAATATCTTATTATTCACAAAATATTTTAAAATTTAATAATTTATAATAAAATTTTTTATTTAATTAGTACACTATAAAAATGATACATATAAAAAGGCAATTGTTAATAGATTGTAGATAATTATTATTGAATTACACTCAACTTTGGTGGAATATTTAATAATTTGAACTGTTTAAATATTTGGTTAATAGTCTTAAACACGTCTTTAACGACAATGAAAAAACCCTCAAGCAAGTACTTGAGGGTTTTTAATTAACCATAAACCAATTTATGTTCGCGGTATGCAAACATCTAAATGTATTAAGAATTTTTTGTAAAAAATCTTTTGGTTCAATTTATTTATTAACATTTATTGATCAAAAGTTGATAATATTCCTCCTAGGTCCAAATATTCTGTTACTGTATGAACTTTTCCATCTTCATTGAAATTCCACACAGCATATTGTTTAAATTTTACAGACTTTCCTGTTATTGAGTTGGTTATATCCCATGTACCATACATTCTTACATTATTAGGCGCACTCATTGCACTTTCAACAGGATATGTATTTCCTCCCCAAAAACCTATGTCTGCTCCAGGTAATCCACCTCCTTCTGTAAATGAAATATCCTTGAAGTTAGCCATGTAAAAAGATATACTTTCTTTCATTTGATCAATTCCTTCAATCATTTCAGCACCAACTCCAGCAGGATAGTATTTTATTGAGTCAGCAAAAATTGAAATTACATTATCAAAGTCAAGATTTTCGTAGCCTTTAATAAATCCATTTTTAAGTGTGTTGACGTTTTGTTCAAATATATTTGAGTCAGCTTGACTTATACCATCCGATGGAGCCTGACATGAAACAAATAAGATCAAAACTATTATTATTAATTTTTTCATAATTTTTATTTAAAATCTAAAATAAAAAAACCTCTGTAAACAGAGGTTTTAATTTTGTAAAAAATAAGATTATTGAATTGGATCTTCATCATATGATTCGACAAATTTTGTTCTATCATAGAAACCAGCATTCCATCCAATTTTATTATCACTTGTAAAAAATAAAACATTGTGATATGGAATACTTATTGATGTTTCCTCATTAGAATAAGTCTGTCCTCCCCAGCTTAACAGAATTTTAAATTTTTCTTCTTCTCCCGCCTCATTAGTATTAGATCCTTCTAAAGCGAGATAGTTTGTGCCTTCTGCTCTGCTTACATCCCATATTGCCATAGTAGTATTTAGCATTTCGCCAATTGCTTCTTTTCCTTCAATATTGACTCCATTCGGAAAACTCCACACAGCTTGGTCAGCATAAAGATCCGTTACAGCCTCAATGTTGTCTGTACTCATCGCTTCGTACATTGCATCAGCAATTGCAACAAGTTCAGTTTCGTCAATAACAGTAGGAAGATCAGAATTAGTATCTCCCTCTGTAGTTTCACAACTAATAATTGCAAAACTTATTAATAATGTTAAAAATATTTTTCTCATTTGTTAATTGATTTATTGTTAAACGATAAATATAACATATATTTAATAAAGTACATCTATGATAAAAACTAATATAATTTCATTCTTAATATTCTTCTTTTGTATTTCAAATCTGACCTTTGCTCAACAAAAAATACCTTTGTATAACTCTGCTGCAGATTGTGATTTTAATAAAAAAGATAATATTGTAGTAACTGAAGGAAGTACCTATTTGTATGAGATTGAAACTCCTGAACTTTGGTATTATCCAGCTGAAATAAAGAGAGAAAATAATACTGCTGTAATTGTCATTCCAGGTGGTGCATACAGATTTCTTAGTATTACAAATGAGGGTATTCAAATTATAGAATGGTTAAACAGTATTGGAATTGACGCATTTATGCTAAAACATAGACTTCCAAATAATTATTCAGGATCTTGTAAACAAATAGTTGCAACAAATGATGCATTTAAAGCTGTAGAGTTAATAAGGGACAATTCTGAAAAATGGAATATTGATAAGAATAAAGTTGGGGTTATAGGTTTTTCAGCTGGAGGTCATTTGGCATCAAGTATCTCAACTAAAGGTTTATTAAATCTAAACAAACCAGATTTTTCAATTCTAGTATACCCTGTGATAACTATGGATATAAACTTCAAAACTGGAACATTCAATAGTCTTTTTGGGGAAAAACCTAATGCAGATATTATACATAAATATTCAAATGAATTAAATGTGAATAAGCAAACACCTCCTACTATTTTAATCCACTCAAATAATGATATAGGAACACCTCCTTCAAACAGTATAAAATACTATCAAGCACTTAGAAAAAACAATATAGATGCCTCTTTACATATCTGGGAGGATGGCGGTCACGGTTATGGTCTTGGAAAAGGGAGAGGCTCTATTGAGTCATGGCCTAAGGTAGTTGAGGAGTGGATGAAAATTAGAAATATAATTGAATAAAAAGTTTAATAAGTTACATTAAAACTTATAGAAATTTCATCATCAATTTTTCTAAGTAATAAAGAGGGACGTTCAATTAAAAACTCTGATAACTTTAGCACAAAATTACCAGTTAATTGAGTAAAGCCCTCTACTTCAACAATATTGGCTAATAAACTTATACTCTTTTCAATTCCATGAAACTCAATTATACCATTGATAGTTATCTTATCGTCAATTTCATTAATACTTGTAGATTTAAAAATAATATTTGGGAACTTTAGCGCTTCAAGTACTCTGAATGAATTACTGTCAAGACTCGAATTTCCACTTTTGAAATCAGAGACCTTTGCGACAGCACCAATATTTAATATAGACTGATCATTAACTTGAACTATTCCGTTTATATTTTTGTTTTCTGCTGACCACTTATGCAAAAAATGATTTCCAGAATAACTGACTGAGGATTTTTCAGAGTTAATCCTAATTATCTCTTGGCAAATTAGGTTGCTAGTCGAAAGTAGAAGAAGAATAATTATAAGTCTCATTAAAAATCAAATATTATTGTAAACATTGCAAGAGAATAACTTGCAACTGCAGTATAAGCAGAAACTTTATGAATCTCTCTGTACTTATTTGCCTCATGTTGTTTGTCTGCGTATATATTTGTAACAATCATTGCAGGAATATGAATATTTGCTAATATTTTGTGTAGTCTGATATTATTTAGCCCTTCCTTTTCTCTGCTTACTAGAGGAGGGGGTGTAAATAAAGACAATCCAGCTCCTGTAAAGTATGAGACTGTTACAATATTTCCGATAGTTTTATGCTGATTATATACACTGTAATCTCCATTGTACATTTTAGCCCCAAGTATGCCTTGGTATATCATACCAGCAAAAGTTAAATAGCCTATTATTTGATGTGCTTTTAACATTTTCTCTCTAACAATTAGCTCTTTTTCTCTGTTTTCAATATTTAAGTCTGAAATTCTGACCCTTCTAAATAACCCTTTATCTCCCCATAATATTCTCTGGGTTATTAACATTTTATCTGGAAGAAGAGAGGGCTTTTCTTGACTAATTAGACTTTCAAATTCATCTGAAAAGTTCTGAGCATTTACATTTATAAATATTATAAACGTTGTAATAAGTGAAAGTTTAATTTTTGTCAATTTGGGCATTAACTTGTAGTTATAGTTAGGCTGTCACCAGAAAGAGACGTTGAATATGTCTTCAAGTCACCTGATGTTGCAGCTTCACCACAATTTACAATATTATTTCCACTAATTCCAAAAGCATTTCCATGAGTTGCGCAAACAAATTCTTCATTTGAATATGACCATGCATTTCTTGATCCACTGTGGGGGCAGCAGTTATCAAAGGCTCTAAACTCGGTATTGGAAATTTTCAATAGTAAAACTCCTTCAGAGGTAATATTGATAAAATCTCCAGGATTAATAATACCATTAAATGTTGAATTAGTTAAATCAAGAGTAAGTGTATTTCCGCTTCTTTCAATACCATTATCAGCATTAGCATCACTTCCGTATGTGCTTGTAGAGTTGTTAGAGTTTGAACCATATGATGAGCTCTCATCATCTGATTTAGAGCAAGCTTCTAGGAAGGATAAACCAAAAAATGCAAACGTAATCGTCGGACAAGTATGTTTTAAAAAGTTTCTTCTTTCCATTATATATATTTTACAATTATTAAATATTATCTAATCTAATACCATTATTCTAGTTTAATATAATTATGTTTATTTTTAATATTCTTTTAACTTAATTTAAAAAGTAGTAATGAGCAAGATTAATGTAGATAAAGACATAAGAATTGCAGAGACTTTACCAAGAAATTTCTACAAAAGCATAGAAATTTTTGAAGATGTAAAAGAAAAAATTTTTGTAAAATCATGGCAACTAGTTGGTCATGAAAATATACTTCCTGTAAATATAAATATCTTTCCATTTAGTTTCTTACCTAACTTCTTGGATGAACCACTTATTCTAGTAAGGGAAAAAGATGATACAATAAAATGTTTATCAAATGTATGTACACACAGGGCAAATATAATTATTAGTGATCCTTGCGAAAAGAAAAGTTTAAGTTGTCATTATCATGGAAGGAAATTTGACCTAGATGGAAAATTCAAGTTTATGCCTGATTTTGAAAAAACAAAAAATTTTCCTAGAGATTGTGATAATTTAAAAAGTTTTCCAATATCTTATTTAGGACCATTCTATTTCACAAGCTTAGAGCCTAGCTATGCAATACAAAATATATTTGACGAGATATCTGCTCGTTTAACTTTTTTTAATTTTAGAGGACTAATTCCAAGATCAGATTTATCAGTTGATCATTTAGTAAATGCAAATTGGGCAATTTATTGTGAAAACTATTTAGATCCTTTTCATATACCTTTTGTTCATAAAGAATTAACCAATGTTCTTGATATTAATCAATATAAAACTGAAATATATGATAAATATAATCTTCAAATTGGTTATTCCTCTGATGGTAAGGATTGCTTTGAAATACCTAAAGGCCACCAAGATTATGGTAGTAAAATAAGTGCTTATTATTATTGGATTTTTCCAAATATAATGCTTAATTTCTATCCATGGGGCTTATCGATTAATGTAGTGACACCAATAAATATAAACAGAACCAAAATTTCATTTATACAATTTATGATTGATGAAAGTAAATATAATTCTGGTGCAGGGGGATTAATTGACAAAGTTGAGAGAGAGGATGAATTTGTTGTTGAACAAGTAAGCAAGGGTCTGGAATCAAGATACTACAATACTGGAAGATTTTCAGCAACAAAAGAAGAAGCTATTCACCATTTTCATAGATTAGTTGCTGATTATTTGAGATAAGATTTTTTTAGAATGTTCTCTAGAATTTTCTATGAACCATTTATTTGTTTTGAGTCCCCCACATATTACACCTGCTACAAATACTCCATCTACATTTGTTTCCATAGTATTTTCGTCAAATACAGGTGTTCTATGTTCATCTTCGAGTATATGTACACCTAACTTCTCTAAAATTTTATAATTTGGTTGATATCCTGTCATTGCTAGAACAAAGTCATTTTTAATTTCCTTCTTTACATTAGATGTTTTTATGATAATAGACTTTTTTTTTATCTCAATTATTTCAGATTCATAATAAACATTAATTTCTCTATTCTCAATTCTATTTATAATATCAGGTCTTACCCAATATTTTATATTTTTTCCAATTTCTTTTTCTCGAATTATCATTGTTACACTTTTAGCACCTTTACGGTAAGTATCAAGTGCTGCATCTACAGCTGAGTTTCCAGCTCCAACAATAGCAATATCCATTTTGTAATAAGGATGTGATTCATTATAATAGTGGGAAACCTTATCTTCATCCTCACCAGGAATGTTAAGCATATAAGGAATGTCGTAAAATCCAGTACATATTATAACTTTTTTAGATTTTAAAATTCCATTTTGAGTCTTTAATTCAAAACAATTTTTCCTTTTATTAATTTCAAAAACTTCATTGTAAAGACTTAAATTTAATTTCCATGTGTCGCAAACTCTCCTGTAATATTCAAGGGCTTCAAGTCTTGTAGGTTTAACACTATGTGAAATGAAAGGAATATCTCCAATCTCTAGTTTGTCAGATGTTGAAAAAAAGGTAGTATTGACTGGATAATTAAAAATAGAATTCACAAGCATGCCTTTATCAATTATTTGATAATCTAAATTATTTCTTTCTGCTTCGATACCGCAGGCCAATCCAATTGGGCCTGCACCGATAATTATTAGATCTTTCATAGCAAAATTATTAGCAAATTTATTTAATTTTGTTAATTAATCTTAACCTTTACCATTGAATAATTTAATAATTATTGGTCATCCTGATAAAAATTCATTTTGTCATAATGGCATTTTCAAAACTATAATCAATTCCTTTAAGGGTTATTCAAATCAAAATATTAGAACAGTTGATCTATATGAGGATAAACTTCATGAAGATAGAAAAGACTTAATTAACGAATATAAAGATCTTGTGATATGGTCAAATAGGATATATTTTATTTCACCAGTTTGGTGGTTTAGATTGACACCTAAAATGGAGACTTTTTTTGATGAGGTTTTTACACCAGGATTTGCATATGAGTTTGTAAATATTACAAAAACTTATGCGTATCCAAGATCATTTTTAAAAAAGAAAAAAATTAGATGTTACCTAACACATGGAGCACCTGCACTACCTGTTAAGACTATGTATTTAAATTCTGTGAAACTCAGATTAGTTTTAGGAGTTTTTACTTTTGTTTTTGGATGGGGTGGGAACTGGAGTAATACCAAACAGTTTTGGTCAGTACCTTTTGTTTCAGAAAAAAAAAGAAAAAAGTATCTTAGTGTAGTTGAAAAAGACGTTATTAGGGATTGTAGAAGCTAAAAAACTATAATTATTATGAAAAAAATATTTCTTGCTTTGCTTTGTGTAATCCAATTCTCATGTACCAAGGGATGGGTTAAATTTCAATACGAAGATTTGTTTACAGTCGAAAATTACAGTTGGTTTAGCGATGGGCCAGATTTAAAATATACCAATTCTTCTGGGGTTGATTTAATATTTGAAAATTCTTTTGCTTTTAAGGATCTTAATAAAAATGGCGAATTAGATGATTATGAAAATTGGACATTGCCTATTGATAAAAGGGTCACTGATTTAGTATCAAAAATGACTATTGAGGAAAAAGCAGGATCAATGTTTATTCATATTTCTTTTATTGGAGAAGATGGGGAGGTAGTTGAATCTGGAATTGAAAGCAATCCCTATAGCACTGCAGTCCCACCAACATCATTTATGCTAAATGAATTAAAAATGAACCACTTTAATATTTTTAATGTTGTAACAAAAGAGAATATGTTAAAATGGAATAATACGATTCAAAAGATAGGTGAAAAATCAAGATTAGGGATACCTATAACAGTAGCCTCAGATCCAAGGCATGGTGTGCCAAATACGATGGGGCCTTATGCATATACTCCTTTTTTCAGCTCATGGCCTTCACCACTCGGATTGGCAGCTACAAGAGATAATTTGTTGGTTGAAGAACATGCTAAAATTGTACGGGAGGAATATAGAGCAATTGGAATTACGCTTGCACTTGGTCCTATGGCAGATGTATCAACTGAACCTAGATGGGGAAGAGTAAATGGAACATTTGGTGAAGACTCTGAACTTGTTGCATCTTTAACAAAATCTTACATAAAAGGACTTCAAGGCGACAAAATAAATAATAAATCAGTTGCATCTATGGTGAAACATTTTCCTGGTAGTGGTCCATTAGATGGTGGAAAGGACAGCCATTTCCCCCCAGGAATACAATCCTATAGAGGAAATAATTTTGAGTATCATTTAAAACCTTTTGAGGAAGCAATTAAAATTGGAGTATCGTCAATTATGCCATACTACAGTTTACCAATTGGAATTACTAATGAAGAAGTTGGTGCTGGATACAATAGTGAATTGTTAATGGACTTGCTTAGAAATAAATATTTATTCGATGGTATAATCTGCTCTGATTGGGCTATTATTTCTGACATTACTTTACCCAACGGACAGATAGTTAAACCTGCAAGTGCATACGGAGTTGAAAATCTTAATATTTCACAACGTTTGGAGAAGGTTATTATGTCTGGGGTTGATTTAATTGGGGGTGAAAATCTCACAAAAGAACTTATACCTTTAATTGAATCAGGTAAAATACCAGAGAGTAGGATAGATCAGTCAATTTATAGAATTATGAAGCAAAAGTTTCAATTAGGTCTATTTGACAATCCATATTTAGAATCGGATATGCTAAAGATTTACGAGAATCAATTCAATATTGAAAAAGGAATTGATGCCCAAAGAAAATCTTTAGTTTTACTAAAAAATTTCGATAATTTTCTACCACTAAGTCAGGATTCAAAAATTTTCTATCATGGATTTAGTGAAGATTTTATTTCAAAAAATAATCTTTTCGATTATGATGATTCAGAAGTAAATGTGATTAAGATTAATTCTCCAAATGGTAGGTTTGAGTCTGAATACATGTTTGAATTACTTTTGGGAGGAGGGCCACTTGACTTTACACCTGAAGAAGTTGAAAAATATAATACAATAATTAAATCAAAACCTACAATTATAATAGCTAATTTAAGTAGACCCGCAATATTAACAGAATTTGATCCAAATGCTTCTGCTATTATTGCAGATTTTGGATCTAACGACTATATTATTCAAGATTTAATTCTTGGAAAATTTAATCCAACCGGAAAATTACCTTTTGATTTACCTTCATCTATGGAAACTGTTAATAATCAATTAGAAGATTTACCTTTTGACTTAATTAATCCACTTTATAGTTTTGGTCACGGATTATCTTATGATTAATATTATTATCAAAAAAGCAAACTTTAGTAATGATAGAAAAGAAAGATATTCCTTAACAAGAATTTGGAATTTTGAAAAACCTCTGTTTCTATTTATAATGTTTAATCCTTCTAATGCAGACGATACAATTGATGACCCAACAATTAGAAGATTAATAGATTTTACTGAAAAATTTGAATATGGTGGATTTAAGGTTGTAAACCTATTTACAAAAATTTCACCTAATCCAAAGGATATTAATATTTCAAAAGTATTAAAAATTAAAAATCTAAAAGTAATCAAAAAGATGGTTAACAGTGTTGATGAAATTGTGTATGCTTGGGGAAATAAATTTCATGAGCCACTTGAGTTTAAGAAATTAGTTCCTAATCCAAAATGTTTTGGATTAAATATTGATGGATCACCTAAACACCCTCTTTATTTAAGTTCAAATACTAAACTTGTAGATTTTAGACAAAATAAAGTATGAATCCTTTGGGTTAATAATAATTTAAATTTGTGAATGTTAAAATTCTCTAATTTTAATATTTCTAAATTTTACATCACTACCATGATCTTGAAGTGCAATCTTCCCGGTTTTAAAAGTACCAAAAGTTGGTATTCTTTTATTTTGACTATTCTTAATAGTGTAACCCCTTGTATTAAATTTAGATTTGGAAACTAGATTGTCCCAATCAGGACCAGATAAAGGATAAGAAAAGGCAAATTGACCATTTAGCTCAACTGTTCCTAAATTATTTTTATGATCTATTTTTAAAACTAAATGGTTCCATTGACCATGAGGTTTTACCTTTAAATTTTTTGAGTTTGAACTAACTAAATCATATAGAGATGGAGCTTTATG
>MDTG01341884.1_pt1 | contig 12119 bp, 11 predicted proteins | sample 811421 | NCBI WGS metagenome assembly MDTG01 (sample SAMN05326645, study PRJNA326480) | marine metagenome | isolation source: seawater | place: Pacific Ocean: South East | collected 2011
ATACACACACACATATATATACACAGAGAGAGAGAGAGAGAGATCGCGTGAGAGGTCGCTTCGTGTTGATCTTTCCCCGCTTTGCGCGTTTCCATTGTTCAAAGATTTCTCTGCCGCGCTTTTAAGTGCGTTGGGGAAAATCGACCACGCGCGAAGAAGAAGAAGAAGAAGAAGACGCGCTTGTGTCGTCATGCCAACGACGAGACTTCTTCCCAACGTACTCTCCGACTACGACGTCTTCCCTGACATGAGCAAAGAGGCGAAACGGACGTTCCTCCTTTTGATGCTCGGGATGACGTTCATATACGCGGATTCGAACTTGATTGCACCGAATTTAACGCCAATGGCTCGAGAGTTTGGATTCGACGATCAGACGCGCGACGAAAAGTTAGGGGGCGAAGTCGCGTTTGCATTTTTCTTACTCGGGGTCCCCGCGTGCGTACTCATCGGAATTTTAGCGGATAACTATTCTCGAGTGAAACTGTTCGCGTTCGCGATATTTCTCGGGCAAGGCCCAAACTTGTTCATATCGGTCGTGAAGACGTACGAGCAGTTGTTAGCGATACGGGCGTTGACCGGCGTCGCCGTCGGCGGGGCACTACCGTTGGTGTTTTCTATGACGGGAGATTTGTTTCCAGGACATCGAAGATCGCACGCGTCTGCTTTGGTTGGCGTGTGCATGTCGTTTGGCGTCGGGTTGGGTCAAGGGATTGCTGGGTACGTCGGGAGCGCGTACGGGTGGCGGACGCCCTTCGTCGTCGTAGCGGTGCCCGGGGTGATTGTCGGTTTCTTGTTTTTAGTGACCGTGAAAGAGCCGAGGAGAGGGCTTATGGATGGGAATAGCTATTCGAGCGAAGATTTGGTCGGGGCAGGGGCGAGCGCCGCCGGTGTTGGCGGTAATAGTACTAGTAGTAGTCAGAATAACAAAGCCGACGGCGCGTGGGAACAAATCAAAAGCGGGGCGCAATCTTCGTGGATTTCCCTAAAGTGGGTTCTCGCGGTGCCGACGAATAAGTTCGCGTTATTGCAAGGCATCCCGGGATGCATTCCATGGTCGGTCATCAACTCCTTCATGAACGATTATTTAGCCACGAATAAAGGTTTGGGCGTTCCACACGCGACATCCATCATGCTCGGATTCTCTTTGGGTGGTTTCTTAGGCATGGTATTCGGAGGTGTTCTCGGCCAAAAAGCGTACAACGAATCCCCTCGGATGTTTTGCAACTCGATGGCGATTATGGTCGTCCTTGGCGGCCTCCCGTGGTTATACCTCGTGAGCACGAATGACTACGGCGAGTCTTTCTTAAACATGTCCATCCACGTCTTCATCGCCGGAATCGCCGGGATTCTCTGTACTTACACCGGCGTCAACGTCCGCGCGATGGTCATCCACGTCAACCCGCCAGACCAACGCGGCGCCGCGTTTTCCCTCTTTAACTTAACCGACGACCTCGGTCGAGGCTTCGGTCCAGCCATCGTTGCGCAACTCGTCGGCTTATTTGGTCGTGAAAATGCTTTCATGCTTAGTTTCATCAGTTGGGGTTTGTGCGCTGTGCTCTTATACTGCACTGGTTCTACTTTAGGTAAAGACGCCGAAGACGTGCGCACTGGAGCGGTCTTGCACACGCGCGGCAACGGAAGCTCGCATCATGTCATCGGGAGCACGACCAACGAGTCCAGACAAAGTAGGACGGACGAGGAGGAAAACAGAGGTTTGCTCTCGCCTCAGTCTCGGAGTAGCAGTCGGAATTCCACCATCGGCAGAAGAGAGTAGCGCCGCGTTGTATTTTGATTTTCGTAGTACGTACGTAGTACAAAAGATCTCTTGAAACAAAATCTTCCGACGCGAATCCCATTCGTCATTAATCGAGAGCAACACAACTCTTACTTACTCGCGTCACCCGAGACGAACGAACATGTCCGAATTCGAGCACGAAATTCTCTCGTCGAGCAAAGTCCACGGCGGGTATCTCCACCGCGTCAAGCACTACTCTCCGTGCAACGACTGCCACATGACCTTCGCGATATTCGTTCCCGAGAACAACACCAACACGAAGAAGACTTTATCGAGCAAAAAGATGCCAGTCATCACGTACTTGAGCGGATTAACGTGCGACGATACCAACGTCTCGCAAAAAGGAAACGCGTTTCAATCGTGCGCGGAGCGTAACGTGTGTTTCTTAATGCCGGATACGAGCCCGAGAGGCCACGAAAAAATTGAAGGAGAAGATGCCTCGTGGGATTTCGGATTGGCTGCTGGTTTTTACCTCGACGCGACGACGGACGAGTATGCGAAGCATTACAACATGTACACGTACGTGACGAAAGAGTTGGAATCGGTGTGTAAATCTGTGCCAGAAATTAATGAGCGCGTTGACTTTGAGAGACAAAGCATAATGGGACACTCTATGGGTGGTCACGGGGCGTTGACGATTGCGTTGAGGAACCCGGCGAAGTACGCGAGCGTGAGCGCGTTTGCGCCAATCGCAAATCCATCGGCGGAGGATTGTCCGTGGGGGCAGAAGGCTTTCAAAGGGTACTTGAAAGATGAAAGGGATTGGAAGATGCACGATGCGACGGAGTTGGTGAAGATGATGGAACCTGGGACGATGGAGAAAGTGACGTCGGCGATTTTGATCGATCAAGGCGATGGAGATACTTTTTACGCGACGCAACTGTATCCGGAACGGTTCGTAGAGGCGGTAGAGAAAAATGTGAAGCCGGGGTTCGTGAAATACAACGTGAGAGAAGGGTACGACCACAGTTACTGGTTCATATCGACGTTTATGCGAGACCACGTTGATTTTCACGCGACGAATTTAACGCAGTAGTAATGTTTTGTAAAAATGTAAAAATTATAGTTCTTCACTACAAACAACAACAACAACAACAACAACGATCAATCCATTGACAAAACGACTCGCAAACACTTCCCGGCGTGTAATAAATCGAAAGCTTCGTTGATTTGCTCAAACTTCATCCGATGCGTCACGTACTCGTCCAACATCGTTTTCCCTTCTAAGTATTTCTCGACTAACTTTGGCACGTCCACTCTCGATTTATAGCCTCCGAACGCGGTGCCTCGCCACACTCTCCCGGTGACGAGTTGAAACGGTCTCGTCGCGATTTCCTTCCCTCCCGCGGCGACGCCGATGACGACGGATTCGCCCCATCCTTTGTGCGCGCACTCCAACGCAGCTCTCATGACGTCTACATTTCCAATGCACTCGAACGAGAAATCGACGCCGCCGTCCGTCATTTTCACAATCACGTCTTGGATTTTCTCGTCCGCGAAATCTTTCGGATTGACGCAATCCGTCGCGCCGAATTTTTTCGCCGCCTCGAATTTCTCAGGGTTCGTATCGATGGCCAAGATTCGACTGGCACCAACCTCTCTCGCGGCTTCGATGACGGCCAAACCTACCGCCCCTACGCCAAACACGGCGACCGTGTTCCCTTTTTCAACTTTCGCCGTGTTATACACGGCGCCCCATCCGGTGCTGACGCCGCACCCGAGCAAACACGTCTTTTCTCTCGGCGCTTTCGGGTTCACCACGGCCACGGCCACTTCGTGGACGACGGTGTATTCAGAGAACGTGGACGTCCCCATGAAGTGATATATGGGCGAACCATCGCTCGCCCGTCGAAATCGCGTCTTTTCGTCCGACTTCATAATGCCCCTCCCGGTCCATTGTCTGGCGTTCGATCAAACAAACAAACAAACAAACATGCGCGCGAAAGAATGAATGAATGAATGAAAGAAGAGCACATAAAATGTGAACATCATCACGAAAGAGACATCGTATCGTCGTCGTCGTCGTTCAAAGAGCGACACATCGAACGGAAAGAGAAAAAGACGACCACCAAGAAGAAAACACACAAAAAGCAAACGCGCTCCTCCAAAATTGAAACGATAGGTTTCTCTCTTACCTCACCGCTTGGCACAGGTTTGTCTTTGGGTGCGCGCAAAACTTGCACGGTTGCACGTTTTCGATATTCAGGCAGCACGCTTGATAGCACGGAATGACCGAATCTCCGACTTTGCAGCTCGTCACGCCTTCCCCGACGGCTTCGACGACCCCCGCGGCTTCGTGGCCAAGGATGGACGGGAAGATGCCTTCCGGGTCTTGCCCGGAGAGCGTGTACGCGTCCGTGTGGCACAGCGCCGCGTGCGTTATTTTCACCCGCACTTCGCCCTTCTGCGGCGGGGACACGATGACGGACGCGAGTTCGAGAGGCGCGTTCGGGGCGACCGCGATCGCGGCCGTGCAGGTAATCTCTTCATTTTTTGTCGTCGTCAAAGTCGTCATCGCGGTGGTGGTGGTGGTGGTGCTTTCGATTCGAGAGAGAGAGAGGGAGAGATTGTGTCCCAAAGTCGAGTGATGATGATGATGATGATGCGTCTCGAAATGGCATCCAATTCCCCATTCCTTTTGGAAACATCATCATCATCTCTTCGTGTCCTCTTCGCTTCGGCGGGGAAGACAAACACAAAAGAAGGTGGAAAACCCCAAAACGCAAGGGAGAAAAAAGCCAAAACCAATAGAGAGAGGAAGAGAGAAGAAACACGTTTTTTGCGCGTCGTTTCTCCGAGTGGTGGTGTTGTTGTGATGATGGGTCGACAACGGGGCCGGTGTTGTCTTCTCCCCGTCCTTCTTTTGTGCACCAACATCGTCGTGTGCGTCGTTCCCGATGATCGACTCGTCGACCGGTTCTCTCTCCCGACCAACAATGATGATGGTGCGAGGACTACAGAAACGTGGGACAAGTACGAGAGACGACTACATCATCGTTCCGATGATGATGATGATGATGGGGAGCACACGACGCAGACTTTTTACTTCTGGTCGGAAACGCGAAGGGTGAGCCAATGGGAGGACCCGAGACGACGACATCATCGTAATGGCTTTTCGGTCAACGGAGGAGGAAGAAAAGGGAAGGGAGCGAAAAAAGACGACGACGACGTAAACGACGACGCGAAAGAAACGGCGGCGAGGATCGTGCGGGAAGCGGCGCGACGGAAACGGGAAGCGACGGAGACGAAGGAGAAGGAAAGGATTGGATTCATCGAAGAACAAAGAAGGAAGCGAGAGGAGGACACGAAAAAGCAACAACAGCTTTGGGAAGAGGAGAAGAGAGACTCTGATGACGTCGAACGGATGGAACGGATGAGGAAAGAGAAGGAAGCAAAAGAACGGGCGAGAAGGAAAGAAAAGGAAGAAAAGACTTTATTAACAGAAGAGGAAACAACAACAACAACAACAACGCGAGGAGGAGGATCCACCAAAGGAGGAGAAAGGAAGGAAGCGCCTTTTGATGTATCGTCGTCGGCGTCCCCGCTGCGCGGGACGCCGAAGAAACCGGCGGACTCGAGCGCAAAGGAGGAAAAAAAGCGCAAAGTTTCGGCGCCGAACCCTTTACCGGAGCCAGAACACCACGACGACGTGAATCCAGACCACGCGCTGAATCTCGACGACCACGCGGACGTTCCGAAGCGACACGCGCCGTTCGTTGATGGCGTCGTGGCGCAGTTTTTCGTGTTCGTGGTGACAACGGCATCTATTTGGTTGAAAACTCTGTTTAGGAAACTTGGCGAGTATCGGGCGGCGAAGCGGCGAGAGCGCGAGGAGAATGAAAAGGAAATGTTAGGGGAGACGAGCAGCGGCTCGCAAATTTTTGGCAGTCCTTCTCGAAATAGCGATAACAGCCGGAACAATTCGGTGTTCAGCTCTCCAGTCGCGTCGAACCCGTCCGCGAACCACGAGTTGGAAGTCCAAAGAGTTAAACACGCCGGTACACCTTTGAAGAAGCGCCAATTTTACGCGTCGCGCAGAGCCTCGCAAATGCGAATCATGCTCATCGACGTGAACAACGCGCAAGGAATCGTGCAAAAGTGGAAAATTCTAGGCATATATTTCAAGAGACTAATGGAATCGAGCGAGGTATTCTTTCTCGCCCGATTGTTCATTTCGTTTTATTACTTCAACGCGGCGGCTGAAAAGTACGCGTATTACGTGTGGAGATTTAAATATTACGAGTTCAACAAAGAGCACGGGTTTCCGAGAGGACAAGTGGATTTGCCTATTGGTATTCCATACGGCGCGTTATTAGTCGTCGTCGTCACCACTTTAATGGTGCACGACATCAAACCGTCCATGTGCTGTGTCTACTTGCTCTTTTGGGACGCGCGCGAATCTATCGGATTGACCAAAGAGGTGTTTTTTGGCCCAAACGGAATCGCGTTCAACGAACTCGCGATGAAAAAACTCAGCGTGTTGGGATCGACGACGTTACTTTTAGTCAACACCATCCACTCTCGACGAATTTTAGCCGCTCAAAATACCGACGGTCGTGGCGGTTTGCTTTTCAGTAAATCAAGCCACCCGAGAACGAACCGCGAAGTGGGGAAACCAAGCAAGTTGAAATCGATCGTGTTGGCGTTGGCGAGATTGGCGTTGGCGTCTGCGTTTCTCTACGTCGGGTCAGAACAAGTCACTCGAATCGCCAAGAACGATATGGATGCGTACACGAAGATGAGAGAAAACGAAGCGAGAGGTGGAGGTGGTACCGCGGACGAGCAACACCTACGACAAAAAGACGGACACGACAGCAATTGGCTCTTAGTCCAATTCGTCCTCGCGCTCCCGTTATTCCTCGGACTCCGCACCACATTCGTCTGCCGACTCATGGCTTTGAGTCTATTCCTCGAAGCTTTCTTGTGCTGGGATTTTTGGAACGCGCAAATGCTCATGCCCGAACACGCTCGAACGCACTTTGTCGTCAACCTCTCCTGCGCCGGCGGGATGCTTTTGTTGCAAATGTTCGGCGCTGGAGCCTACTCGTTCGACGCGTTCTTATTGCCCAAGAAAATCGTTTAATTAGTATGTAGAAGAAGAAAACAAATAGGCGCGCGCGGCACGGCAGTAGATCTTATGATGTAAATATATATATATATATACTCTGTATATTACATACATGGTTTGGTACCGGTATGTTTATACGATACAACACTACTCCTCTTTCTCCTCTCCCTCCTTCTTCTTTGTCTTCTTCGCGACCAAGTCAAACGCGAGCGTTCCGAGAATGTACAACGCAAACAAAATCGACGGTCCAAGAACAAAGCCTCCGGGAGCGAACGCCCATCCCCACCAAGCATCATTTTCTATGTATGCTAAATCAGATAGTAGTATTGGCTGTTTAACGATATCGCTCGGTAAAACTCCAAAATCTTGATACGTCGGAAGCGCTTTCGACGTCTTTCCTCTCTTCCCAAGCGGTAAATTTGGTTTCGAACGCATTCTTCGTTTCTGTCTGACGATTACGTCTTCTTTAAGAGGCAAAGAAGCACGAACGACGCAACAACCCGTCGTCATCGTTGCGCGCGTTTATTTATTTATTAACTCTGCACGTTATCTCTCGGCGCCGTGTATTGATTTTTATCCGTAAACTCTTTCACTTTCGATTGCACAAATGTAACCTGTTCCGAGCGTATCAACAGATGCGTCTCGTCTAACGATTTGGAGATGATGAACTGACTCTCTTGCGGTAAGGACTCGTTTAAAGATTCGATGAAGGTTTTAATTGGTGGGTTGTCGCACGTTAAGAGAGTGCCGTGGATGGCGTCGGGCATTTATGCGTGAGCAAAGTGCGCGTGCGATTTTGTGAAGAAGTCGAAACGCGCCGAACGAGAATCGTTCCTTTCGTCGAAAGTAATGAGCAAGAAGTAAACGATAATAATGGTAGGAGCACTCTTCGAATGCAGTTTTTTTTGTTTCGCACGTGTATATGTACAAGCCCATGTGATGTTATAATGTTTATGGTATCCGTCTCCCGTCTTCCGCCTCGACAACTACGGCGTCGACAAAGTCTAATCTCTCGTCGTCGATAGCCGAAACGTCCGGCGCTAACGCGGTGATGTATCGATCAAAGTATAAAATTTGTTTCAAAAGAGCCCCGAACGCACGAGGGAACTTTACGCCGTTCTCTTCGCCGGCTTGAATTATTTTCAATGCGACGTTTTGCGCTTCGAGCTGATCGACTGAAACCGCCGCGGTTTGCGAGCGTTCATCGACGACGACAGTAGGTTCGATTTCGTCTAACGCTTCGTAAACTTCGCGGAGGTCGTTGGCGAATTTCGATGCGTCGACATCTTTTTCGGCCGCACCCATGGTGATTAACGATAGAGCCATCTTGTCGTAATCGCGAGTGGCGGTGGCAGCGAAGAAGGCGCGAACGGATTCGTAGGTTTCCACCGAGAGACTACCGACGATACCGAAATCTATGAAACCGACGCGACCGTCGCTCAAGGCTAAGAGGTTACCCGCGTGGACGTCCGCGTGAAACGTTTCGCACCCGAGCACGGACGAAAACCAGACGTTCAGCGCGTTCACTAAGACGTCTTCGGCGGTTAGTTCAACGCTCGGATTCAACGGGTTCATCGCCGTTCGACCGTTCTTCTTCAACTCGTTCTCCACGTCTTCCAAATTCGTCAACGGCGACCCATATAAACGTTCCATGACTAACACTCTCTTCGAACTCAACTTTTCGTATATAAACGGTGCCGTCGCTAACGATTCTAACTTTGACGATTCAATAAACCGAGTGAAATCTCTCACGTTTTTTGCCTCTTTTCTAAAATCCGTCTCCTCCATCATGCTCTCCCTCAAATCGCTCACGATGTCCACTAAACTCGTGCGATTCAACTCTGGGTTCAAAAACGTCAACACTTTCGATGCCACTAAAGCGAAGCTCAAATCTGCTTTCAAAACGTCCTCTACCCCAGGTTTCAAAACTTTCACCACCACCTCTTTATTCGATCCTTTCAACACCGCCGCGTGCACTTGCGCGACGCTCGCCGACGCCAACGGTTTCGGGTCGATCGAGTAAAACTCTCTGTCGATGTTTACTCCTTCTTCTTCTAAAATCTTTTTTATTTTCGCAAAAGAAACCGGCGGCGTATCGTCTAAACACTTTTGAAACTCGTCGACGAACTCTTTCGGAAACGCGCTCGGCGTCGACGCTATGAACTGCCCAAACTTTATATACGTCGCTCCTAACGCCTCGAAGAGTTGTCTCAACGCCGACGGCGCCGTCAGTTGCTCAACCGTGCCACTCTGCACCGTTTTCGCCCCGAGTTCAAATATCGCTCGCATCGCTTGCACCGTCCTCGACACCCCGGCCGGTCCGCTCGACGACGCCACGCGCGCGATATCTCGCACCAACACCCCAAACTCTTCCGCACGCTTTCGCAAATAGTCGGGGTCGTTTTTGTCAAAGTCTTCCATGAAAGGCACCGTGTTGTCCGCCCCCGTTTTCGTCGTCGTCGTCGTCGCTTTCGGTGGTAAAGGTGGTGGTCCCGAAAGTCCTCCTCCGTCCCTTCTTCTGCCTCCTGTTACTCCGTGTCGTCGTCTGAATCGTCCCTTTTGCGTTGTAACGTCTCTTTTCGTCGCGTTGGTACGCGACGTAAAGGCATCACGATGATGATGACGACGTTTCATCGTCATCAAAGACGACGACGACGAGGACAAAAGAAACACCATATCGTCGTCGTTTACGTCGTCGTCCTAAATAATAATGTCTTCTTCTTCTTCTTCTTCTTCTCCTTCTTCTTCTCCTCCGACGCCCCCTTGTTGTTGGGTATCGTTGGTACGAGAAGAGAGAGAGAGAGAGAGAGAGAGCTCTTGAAATCAAAAGCGCGCGTTGTTAATGAGACGCATCCAATCCTTTTCACACAAAAGAGAGCAGAGTGTCTTATTTAGGGTTTTGCTACATATAGGGTTTCGGGGATATTGTTTAGGGTTTTAGTACATCGCGCTTTACCACACAGTGTGCACTCCCCTTCTCTCCCTTCTCTCCCACATTAAAAGAGACTTTATTACAGTGACGAAGAGAGAGAGACTTTGAAGAAGAAGAAGAAGAAGAAAAGAAGAAGGAAAAGTGGTGGTAAAATAACATGGCGTGGACGAACTTCGTGATCACCGGCGCGGCCATCGTCGCCGTCGCGTCTCTGATGCGCTCGGACGTTCGAACGAGCAGCGCGATGTTGCGCAGAAACGTGAAAACGCTTCGAAAGATGATGGAAGAGGCGGTGTCGAACACCACCAACGCGACGGCGGCGGCGGGAGAACACCACCACCACGCGATGCGGAAGAACGACGCGGCGAAAAGAAGCGCGAAAGAAGAAGCGACGAAGAAACTGAAGAAGAAGTGAAACCACCACCCGGAGGACCACGCGAAGAGAAAGAACAAGAAAAAGACGTTGAAGGACCAACACGTTTTATGGTAGAATAGGGGTAGCGTTCAAACCGTTCAAACGCACCGAAGACGAACGACGACCGAAGACGACGCGCGAAAGAGAGCGAGGGAGAGAGACGTTTTGCTGTGTATGCGAAGAGGCGCGCAACAGATACCGACAATTGGAGGAATAGAGAAAATGGGTTTGAACGATGGGAGTAGTAGTTTCAATCCGTCGACGTCGTACCCGTCGATCCCGCACGTCCACTCGGGCGTCGAGTTCGGCGACTTCAAGTTAGAGAAAGGACTCCAATTGAAAGTGCCGAAAATGTTTAGAGTGCTATTCACGATGTGGTTCGTTTTTAGTCTCGGCGTGTTGTTTGTGAATTTGGACGAGTTAGAGATGGACCAATCGAGACTGATTTCGGTGTATTTCAGCGCGCCGAGTTTGATGACGTTAGCGTTGTGGTTGTGGGGACTGAACGTGTACTTGTGGCACGATAAGATGAAGTTAGTGCCGTCACCGTTGGTAGTGTTTAGCGAGAAACACACAAAATCATTCGCGAATGAAGATGCGATTCCGCACGCGTTGGATGCGTCGGCTATATTTGGTATCGCGGGAGTAATGTCGGTGGCTACGGCGACCGGCGCGGCGTGTTTTAGCAAAGCGCTGAAGGACGAAAACGAAATGGCGGCGTCGTTTTACATCTTTTTTTTCTAAGTTTTGGCGCCTTTGGTGATATTTTTCGCGCCGACTGAAAATGGTTTTCTGTTTGGGACGGCGAGGAAAGGTTTGAGAGTTACAATATCGCGAATTGCCGCGCCAACAGCGCACGCTATTTCATTCGCCGATTTCTTCGCCGCGGATGTTTTGTGTTCGTTCGCGAAGTCGTTATCGGACGTGGAGAGGGTGTTTTGTAGCGCGTTTCAGGGGCACATTTTATCTCACGCGGCTGAAGGCGCGTGTGGCGATCAAAGTTGGCGCATTCCGTTCGTTTTGTGTATTCCGAGCGCCATTCGGTTGTTTCAGTGCATTCGCCAGCGAAGAGATACCGGCGACGAATTGTGTTTCTGGAACGCGGTGAAATATTTTTCCGCGTTCCCAGTCATTTGGTGCTCAGCGTTGAAATATCACGTGGACGAGGACAATTGGGAACGGTTGTATCGTCCGATGTGGTTCACGTTTGCCGTTGTGAACAGTAGTTTTAGCTATTATTGGGATTTGACCCACGATTGGGATTTACCGATGGTGAAGAAGCTGGTTTTCCCTTCTTCATCGAGCGCTCAGAGGAGTGGCGGCAGTAACAACATCGATGACTTCAACTACACCGCGAATAACATCGTCGCCGAAATAGAAACCAACACCGAGAACGAATCGTTTGCCCCATACGGTTTGCGAAACAATAGATTATATAAAGCGCCCGCGGTGTATTACTTTGCTTGCGCGACTAACTTCATGCTTCGCGTCTCGTGGACGTACAAACTCGCCGCACACTTGAGGAAAAACTCACGAACTGTGTTTTTTGTCTCCGCGTTAGAAATAGTTCGACGGTTCCAGTGGTCCATCTTTCGCATCGAGAAAGCGTACTTGAAAGCCAAGCGAGCTGCGACGAATAGCAGAGAGAATAGTTTCATTAATGCCATATAAAATCAAACTACGGTACTACCTAATATCAAACTTTTTAAAAAAGGAAAAGAAACAGCGCACACGCGAGAGAGTGCTTTGAAAACGAGCAGCACTCCCACCATTAAGAAGGAACGAAACTTCGCGCATTGCCGTCAAGCGAGCCCGCGACGACGTTTTAAACGCGTTTCATCAAAGTTTACGCAAAATACAATTTGTGGTTTCATTTTCCAATTAAAAATATGGTAAAATAATTAATATC
>MDTG01438296.1_pt1 | contig 12119 bp, 9 predicted proteins | sample 811421 | NCBI WGS metagenome assembly MDTG01 (sample SAMN05326645, study PRJNA326480) | marine metagenome | isolation source: seawater | place: Pacific Ocean: South East | collected 2011
GTTCGAGATAGTGATGAATTACTATCAGCCATTTATTCCATATAAGGAGAGTACTCTTGAAGTTTGCTCACATAGCCGATACACATATTAAAAATCTAAAATATCATTATGAATATAAAATCATCTTTGATGAATTATACGAACGCCTCCGATCAGAAAAAGTGGATTATATTGTGCATTGCGGGGACATAGCGCATACTAAGACGCAGATATCTCCTGAATTCGTTGAGATGTGTACTGAATTTTTTCGAAATCTGTCATCCATAGCTCCTTTATATATTATATTGGGAAACCATGACGGCAATCTCAAGAATTCAACTAGGCAAGACGCGATCACTCCTATTGTTGAAGCTATGGAGAATCCCAATATTTTTCTTCTCAAAGATTCGGGAGAAGTACCGCTGGGCTCTGATATCGTGTTGAATGTATTATCTGTCTTTGACGAGGATAACTGGCAGGAGCCAACTGATAAGGATAAAATAAACATAGCCCTTTATCACGGTTCAGTATCTGGCGTCGTGACCGACACAGGCTGGGTCATGGAGCACGGAGATCATCCTGTAGAAATCTTTGACGAATTTGATTATGCTTTTTTGGGAGATATCCACAAGACAGATCAAAGCATCGATATTGACGGGAAGATGCGCTATCCCGGATCTACAGTACAACAAAATCATGGTGAAAGCAATGACAAGGGCTTCCTGGTCTGGGACATTCAAAGCAAGGAGGATTTTACTTGTCGCCATATTGAGATTAAAAATCCACGCCCATTTGTTACAATTGATTTGACACCAAAAGGTAAGATGCCAAAGGGACTAAACATTCCGAATAGGGCTCGTCTACGACTCGTTTCTAGAAACAATTTGCCTCTTGACGTAATGAGGAAGGCTATTGACGTAGCCAAGCGAAGATTTGATCCCGAGAGCGTATCTTTCCTGAACCGAGCAGCAGGCGAGCGCACCAATGTCGAAGGTCTCACAGGTGACTTAGCTATTGAGGATCTACGAGATATCAAAATACAAGAATCCCTAATAAAAGAATATTTGAGGGATTATGAAGTGGATAAGGACTTACTAGACAAAGTGCTTAATTTAAACTTAAAATATAATAAGATTGCCGAAGAAAACGAAGAAGTTTCCAGAAATGTTAGCTGGAGTCTTAGGACACTAGAATTTGACAATTTGTTTAACTACGGGGAGAGTAACTCTATTGATTTTGATAACCTGGAGGGAATAATCGGAATCTTTGGAAAGAATTATTCTGGAAAGTCCAGTATAATAGATTCGCTACTGTATACTATATTTAACTCTACTTCAAAAAATGACAGGAAGAATCTCAATGTCATAAATCAGAATAAAGATACTGCTGAAGGTAGAGTAAAAATTAGCGTTGGCGAAAGCGACTACTATATAACTCGCAATTCGGAAAAATACCAGCGCACCCTCAAGGGACAGACAACCACTGAAGCCAAGACGAATGCCGAATTTATGACCCACATTCCCTCCACTGGTGATACCAAGAGCATGAATGGCATGACCAGGAATGAAACTGATAAAAATATTCGTAAGCTTTTCGGCACCCTAGATGACTTTCTTTATTCGTCTATGGCTAGCCAATCAGATTCTCTATCTTTTATTAAAGAGGGTTCAACAAAAAGAAAAGAGATTCTTGCCAAATTTCTTGATTTGGAGTTTTTTGAAAGGAAGTTTAGACTCGCTAAAGATGCAGCGGCAGACACTAGAGGGGCGCTAAAGAAGATACAGGACCGGAACTTTATTGAAGAGATTGTAGACGCCGAAGAGGGATTAACAAAGAGCAACTCGAAACTTCAAAAGAAGCGCACAACGTGTCTGCGCCTGAATGCGACACTGGATGCAACCAGAGAGTCCTTAAAAGAGGTCGAGAAGAAAATAGAATCCATCCCTTCTGAAATTATTGACATTGTGAAAGTTCGAGAAGAACTCCGAGACAAGAAAAATCAATTTACTTCAATAACAGATAAGAGCGAGGAGTATGCAGAGAAAAGAGAAAAAGCCCAAAATGACTACGAAAAGATTCTTGGCTTCCTAGACGCCTTCGATGGAAACTCTCTATACGAAAAGAAGCAACAGATTGATGATATTCGAGAGCAAATAGATGATATTACGCTCAAAGTCGAGAGAGAAGAGAATTGTCTGAGTACAGACCGCCGCAAAGTGAAGCTTTTGGAGGGAATCCCTTGCGGATCTTCTTTTCCTAAGTGTAAATTTATTAAGGACGCCTATGAGTCGAAAGCAAATATTCCAACTACAGAGTCGACAATCCAGTCCCTCTCTGCCCGCAGCGATGCCCTGTCCGTAGACGTTGGTAATCTTGAGCCAGAGTTGGTAGAGAGTCAAATAAAGGGGTACGAAGACATCGTAGACGCCAAAAACAAACTGTCTAACGACATCGCAACGTATGACCTCCAAATTCAGAAAAACACTTCATCTGCAAAAGTCTTGGTAATGCAAATAGAAAGACTCCAGCAGGAGATCTCAAAATATGAAGAGAATAAAGAGGCTATTGAGAATCTGGAAAATCTTAATTCACAGATGAAAAAGCTGCAGTTTGATAAAAAATCTAGTGAGTCCAAGTTAGAGGTGTGCAACGAAGAGGTACTATCTCTGTACAAGGACGTAGGCTCACTAGAACAGAAAGTGAAAAATTTAGAAGAGCAAAAGGCAACAAAAGAAGAGTTAGAGAGTGAATTCTCAGCTTATGACTTATATATGCGTTGCATGCATCCCAATGGTATTGCTTTTGATGTCATCAGGAAGAAGTTACCGGTCATTAATGAAGAGATCGCAAAAATTCTGGCAAATATTGTTGATTTCGAGGTCTTCTTTGAGGATGATGGGAAGCGACTAGACATTTTCATTAAACACCCTCAGTTTGACCCTCGACCACTTGAGATGGGCTCTGGCGCAGAAAAGACCTTGTCAGCAATGGCAATCAGGTTAGCCCTCCTTAGTGTCTCTAATCTTCCAAAATCAGACGTTTTTATCCTAGACGAGCCAGGCACCGCACTTGATGAAGATAATATGCAAGGATTTATTGATATCTTATCTATCATTAAAGTGTATTTCAAGACCGTGCTCTTGATTTCCCATCTCGATAGTTTAAAAGACTGCGTTGACGCCCAGATAACAATTGACAAGAAGAACGGGTACGCTTCTGTAAATCTGTAAGGATTTTGATTTGTATGAGTATGAATTTTGTATTCCATTGCTTGTGTCCATGACTACTTAATATGAATATTCTATTTTAACAAACCAAAAGGAGAATTACAAAAAATGGCAGATTTAACAGAAGGAACTTCCTACACACTTGGGGATGATGGAGCAGTTATCGGCTCTGGCGCCCCCACATCAGAACCCGGCGCAGTCAAGCAATCTGGGCAGACTGGATTCTTCATAAGAAGTGAAAAACCGTATACCTTATGGATGAATCACTCAGTAAATGGGTGGGAATCTTTTCAGGTCTTTACGAGTGAAAACCTCATAACGGACTCTGCCTTTGCTTGGGGTGATGATTATACTGCGTTTTACGTGCAAAGCTCCGAAGTCGATCATACGATTCATGCTTTCCCTCGAACTAACGCACTTTTGGTGGATGGTTCTCCCTCAACATTACCTCACGAACTTGATATAGTTGTCATCGGCGGCACAACCTCCATTGGCGCGATAGTCGCAAGTACTGATCTCAACACACCAACATTAACAGACCCAACAGTCACTGGTGGGCTTGTTATTAATGCAACTGAGCTATCCGATACCGCACTGAAAGTATCAATCCCAGGACAGACGGATATGTTCGTCGTTGATGCTTCTAGCTCATATGACTCCCGCGCTAGGGTTGCCATTCAGACAACTAATGATTTCGCCGTCGGCGATGTCCCCTATTTAGGGTATGCTCGTGGCTTATTTCATATAGAAAGAGACAATAACGCTGGTCAGTGTGCTATATCTGTCTGGTCGCATGGCGGAGACCACAGTGATAACTCTGGGCTAAATTTATGTTCATGGGCTGCAAACGATAATGCTAGTTCCTATTTGAATCTAATGTCAAATGACGGAACCTTTCCTAATGGACATGTCCCGGATAACAAGCAGCTTGGAAAAATAGCTTTTGGTGGATATACCAACAACCAGCACAGATTATCAGCGTATATCACCTCTCGTGCTACAGAAGCTTGGAGCTATGGAAACAGGCTCGGCTCAAAGCTCGTCTTATCCACTACCGAAACTGGCGGCAGCACTAGTGCCGATCACTTGACTGTCTCCGCCGAAGGCATAATCGCGCATTGTCCTGATACGCAAGCAGACACTGCCGCGATGGATAATTCTAAAGTTGCGATGCACGTAGACGAGGCACAAAACAAATTAACATTTACAGTTAAATACTCAGACGGCACTGTCAAGACAGGTACCGTCGATTTAGCATAGAAACATAAAGAGGCTGTTTTTAGCAGCCTCATTTGCTGATTACTAATATAAAAAAGGAAAACAATAATTATGGCACTTGGCGATCACACACTTACTGCACACTACAACTGCGCGGACGCAACGGAGGAGATCAGTGGAAATAGTCTTACTATTAATAACGGCACTCCTATCTCGCTTGATGGTCGATCAGCCCTCGACTTCGGCGCCGCATCTGGCGCTGGGTCCCTAGTATCGACTTCGGACATCACTCTTGGTTCTGATTTCACTTTATCTATGTGGTTTAAGGGAATGAGGGATCCAAACACAAATTCATACTCCCATTCTACAGTCTTTAATCACTATAATGGCGGCTCAGGCAATCAAGCTTGGGATTATCCTATGATAGTTCTTGGTAGTGGGCATTCCTCGAATCCTACTCAGGGAAAAATCCGCTTTTTTTACAATTCGGGCACCGGGCTTCAGGATCTGACAGTCCCGGATCCTGATGGCATCTTGGATTATACAATTTATCAAGATGATTGGCATATGGTGACTGCCACTTACTCTTCCGGCGTTATGACCTATTATATTGATGGGGTTTCTGTCGGATCTATCACTTCTGGTCAAACATTTACTGCGATCAATACATTCAATGGCTTGACTGCTTATTCGAATACTTTTGCTCGATACATCGACGACATTCGTGTCTATGGTTCATCTGCCCTAACTGCAGCAGATGTTCTAGAATTGTATAGTTCCACAACAATTTCAGCACCAGTTGTAGGTTCACTTTCCACTGGCATCAATACTTTTACTGAAGGCTCTGATCCCGCCGAGATAGGAACTGCAATCCCAACTGGCGACACCGGAATCATAAAGGATTCGTCTGAACTTGGATTTTTTGTCCGGTCGACTGACGCATATACGGTTTGGTTCAAGTCAGGCGGCACTTGGTCTGTACACCAAGCCATGACTTCAGAAAACCTGGTACAAAACCAGTCCTATCAATGGGGAAGCAACACTGCTGCATACATTCAAACGTCTGTACCATCTCATACGGTTTACGTCTTTCCTCGCACTGGCGCAATCTTAATAGACTCTACACCCGCAAACGACGAGAACAAAGTTGACGCAATAGTTTTGGATAGCGATACCTCTTTAAGAATTTTCGGCTCTTCTGAGTCAACTACAACCACAACAACCTCTCATACCATCTCTACTGGCTCTCCAGTAACTGTTTCTGATGGGTGTGACGCAGACATTGTTGTTACTGAAGTAAATAGCGACTATACTGACTCGCTCTCTTCTAAATTGACTGCATATTATAAGTTTGAGAACAACACAGATGATTCTGGCGTCGGCGCCGGATCTAGTCTTGCATCAGCTTCCGCTGGCTGCGCCTATGTTGCTGGTAAGTCTGGTATGGGTCAAGCCTTACATCAAACTTCCAATACCGCACACGTTGCTCTAAATAATCCCGATCTAGTGAATTTGGGAGCAGACCATACTATCGCAGCATGGATCTATGTCCCATCTGCACAAACTGTGAGCGGAAACCCTAATCCTTTTGGGGATATATGGGTCTTTAGTAACGTTGATAGCACTGTCGATTGGGGTCCTTTAAAGGGTGTCCATCTAGGAGTAAACCATCCGGGCTATGGTTCAGGGTGGGGAATGTCGACAAATAGTGTAAAAATGATGTCCGGCGTAGGTCAGGGTCAAGGAATCTATGATTTCGCATGGTATGTGAAGGGTACTCCGCAAGATTCATTCCCGTTTGATGAATGGGTTCACATAGCTTACACAATACACTCCTCTGATCAAGCTGCATGGGGTTCAAATATTAAATTGTTCATAAACGGTCAACTTCAGTCAACCGTGGAGAGAACAAGTCAACCCAACCAGAATGCTATGTTGTGGACGGAAGACCCAGATGTAGTATTGTTGGGCGGCGCCTGGGAGAAGAATCGACCTGGAATGGTACCATACTACTCTGGAGAATTGATGTATGATGAGATCGCCATTTGGGAAAGAGAACTGTCCGAATCTGAAATCGCAGATTTGTATAATTCTGGCAATGGAGTCGCTCTCGATACGACGTATGCAACGACAGAAACAGTGAGAAATGATTTCACGGTTGAAAAGAATGTAGTTGTTACGGCACCGGCTGGAACTGACGCTACAAATATTAAAGTAAAAATAACGAAATAGGAGGTCTTGTGACCATGACACAAATGGCAAAGGGCGCCTTAGACAAGCTTTTAGAGAAAGTTATCTCAAGAAAATTATTAGTATGGGGCACTGCAACAGCATTGCTCTTTACATCCAATCTTGAGAGCGAGCATTGGCTTTATCTTAGTGCGCTATATATTGGCGGACAATCCGTAATCGACGCAATAGTCAAATTTAAGAGTGCTTAATGATTAATATTAATTTTGGTGATGTTTTTAGGTATTTAGGAGAGTTTTTATCAAAGAATTGGCAAGCCGTGGGTCTAGTAGTTATGGTTTGTTTATTTTTCTTGACAAAAAACGATTATACTGCGCTAAAAAACTCAATGGATGTAATGAACACAAGTTATAAGGAGCAGATCTCCGCACTGGAGGCTCTCCATGCCAAGGAAATAGCAGCCAGAGAAGAGGTAATAGCCACCTTCCAGGAGGAACTGGCGCTATTAACGGAAAAATACCAAGAAGAATTGGAAGACCTTCAGAGGAACAAGGAGGAAGATGTCCGGGAATACATCCGAGACTTTGACCTACAGCCAGCGAAGCTTGCAAAAGAAATAGAGAAACAATTTGGATTTAAGTATGTTGAATAAGACGCTGTTTTTGATAATCTTTTCTGCATTCATGGGCTCTGCGCTCGCTAATGATGGAAAATTTACATTTGTCCAGGAAGATGAACCTTCCCCTTTTATTGGGACTCTGTTCGACCCTGAAGCCACAGCCCGCCTGATGGCAAATAATAAGTTCTTGAAGGAGGAATATGACTTGAAACTTGGCTTTGAACTCTCAAAGCAAGAAAAGGAATTTAACCTCAAATTAGACCAACTTCAGATCACACTGGACACGGAAAGAGAGAGGTTCGAGACTATTATAGTCCTGAAAGACACTGAAATTGAGCAACTAAATAAAATTATTGCAAAAAAGCCTGGATCAAATGCTGTGATTTGGGGGGTAATTGGTGGATTTGTCGCGGGAGCAGCATCAACTGTTGCAATTGTGCATTCGGTGAACAAATGAAAAAAGACTTAAATGAAATTGCAAAATATGAGATAGCCATCTCAAAGAAATATGGAAAAGAAGCCATCAAACATCCTCGTGCCGACTGGAACGATGAAAAAGAGCGAGAATACCAGCGCCAAGCCAAAGAACTTTACGAAAAAGAGGCTGCAGTTCGTGAAAAAACTGAAAAAGTTGAAATCGATGGAGTTTTAATCTCTAAAAAACTATTTACTAGAGATAGTAAAAGGATTTGCCCAGTTTGTCACTCCTATTCTTTTGATTTGAGAGACGATGTCTATATGGCAAAATTTGATTGTTGCTTCGAATGCTACATTCAATGGGTAGAGGGTCGAGAGGAAAGATGGAAATCTGGATGGCGCCCTCAAACAGAAAAACAGAATTTAAAGGAAGAATAAAATGGCTACAACATTAGAAATCATTCAAGGCATCACGCAAGCGGCAGCAAATGCTTATGACGGAGCCCACGATGAACGTTTTGTAACTGGAGACACTAAAGAAATCGGACTTTCTCGCGAAGAAGGTTGCGCGATTAAAGACAGCCGAGTATCAGATGGGTTTGGGGTGAAAATTATAGGAGATAAGCTGCAGATTAATTATGAAGCCAATATCAGACTTTCGGATGTTTATGCCAATGGTTTTGAAGAGGAGTGCGAACGTCGACTTCATGCTATTGCTGACTTCCTTAAGAAAGAGTATAAGGTTATAACAGGAAGAGGCTTGACTCTGTCTCCCGAGGGAGAAGCCACCTGTGTAGTTCAAAACACATCCAGAGTGAGGACTTTTGTCATGGCACATAAGATTTTTAAAATTGGAGGACTTAAGAGCGTCGAGACCTTGGGTGAAGCAGTTACTAATCCTCTTGATGTGAACTTTCAGAAGTTTCTCCGCGAAGGAAGCTTTGTCGATAGTGAGTAAATGTCCTATAAGTTATCTAAAAAGCAGGCAGTAGCAGAAATACTTAAGTGTGGCAAAGACCCTGTATACTTTGTCAATAATTATGCCAGAATATCACATCCTATTGACGGTCTGATCCCTTTTAAAACGTATCCTTATCAGACGGATCTTTTATCTGATTTTAACGACCATCGTTTCAATGTTATTTTAAAGGCGCGCCAGCTTGGTATATCTACTATTGTTGCTGGCTACATAGTTTGGCTAATGCTATTTAATCGCGATAAGAATATTCTTGTCATGGCGACTAAGTTTGCAACCGCCGCTAATTTAGTCAAAAAAGTAAAGGCTATCTTAAAAAATGTGCCCGACTGGCTTTTATTAGCTCAGATATCTATCGATAACCGCGCCTCGTTCGAGCTTTCGAATGGCTCACAAATCAAGGCAGCTTCAACATCCGGAGATGCCGGTCGTTCAGAGGCACTTTCCCTTTTGGTTCTGGATGAAGCAGCCCACATCGACAACTTAGATGAGTTGTGGGCTGGCTTATATCCTACAATTTCTACTGGTGGTCGTTGCATCGCACTATCAACTCCGAACGGCGTCGGCAATTGGTTTCATAAGACATATATCGAGTCCGTAGAATCAAACAACGACTTTCATCCGGTAAACTTGCCATGGCATGTCCACCCTGACCGTGACCAAGAGTGGTTCGAAAAAGAAACAAGGAACATGTCGCGCCGAGAGATCGCCCAAGAGCTTGAGTGCAATTTTAACACCTCTGGTGAAACAGTGGTTCACCCTGACGATATAGCTACTATCGGGGAGATGGTCTGCGACCCCAAGCGCCGCGTTGGTTTTGACAGAAATATGTGGATTTGGGAAGAGTATAATCCTGAGAACACTTATTTGCTTGTAGCGGACGTCGCTAGAGGCGACGGCGCTGATTATTCAGTGTATCATATTGTGAAATTAGAGACTATGGAAGTGGTTGCTGAATACCAAGGGAAGCCAAGTTTGGATATGTATGCTACTATCCTGGATCAAGCTGGAAAAGAATACGGAAAATGTTTATTGGTGGTGGAAAATGTTGGAATTGGAATATCTATACTGGAAAAGCTTATTGATTTGGATTACCCAAACTTATACTATTCCGTAAAAAGTACACATGAGTTTGTAGAGAGTCACCAGGGGTCGCACAACCCCTCAGCGGTGCCAGGATTCACGACTTCCTCCAAGACACGCCCACTTATTGTTGCAAAATTGGAAGAATTCATCAGAAACAAACTAATTAAAGTATATTCGGTTCGTTTATTCAATGAATTGCGGACTTTTATTTGGCATAACGGAAAGCCTCAAGCAATGAGGGGATATAATGATGATCTTATAATGTCATTAGCTATCGCTTGTTGGGTAAGAGACACTGCCTTAACTGTCAATAAGCGAGAGGTTGAGTATAAGAAAGCTTGTTTAGGGTCGATAATTAAAGTAAATACAAAAATAAATACTACTGTCCCCGGAATGGAAGGGTATAATAGAAAAGAAGCGTTGGATGAGAAAATGTTCAAACAAATAGAGGAATACAAACAATATTCCTGGCTAATAAAAGGATAAATAATGGCAGATCAATCAAGGAACCCCAATAACCCGCAATCAGAGCTTTTTAGGCGCCTAACTCGTCTATTTTCTGGTCCTATTGTGAATTGGCGAACGCAAATGAATCGAAAGATTCGTCGTCAAGCTCTTGACAAGTATGGTACTCAATTTCGATCTGCATCTGGACAACAATTCAGAAAAGCAGAATATAGCCCTTTTGACGTCATGCATTCTAAGATCATGGCACAGCAAAATAGAGCAGAGCGCTATGTGGACTACGAACAGATGGAGTATATGCCAGAAATCGCATCAGCCCTCGATATCTATGCCGATGAAATGACTACTCATTCATCCATCACTCCAACGTTGTCGATTCAGTGCCCCAATGAAGAAATAAAAGCGGTTCTGGATTCTCTGTACACTAATGTTTTAAACTTGAATCACAATTTGTTTGGTTGGTGTCGCTCGATGTGCAAATTCGGCGATTTTATCCTATATATGGATCTCGACGACCGTATCGGTGTCAAGGCAGTCATCCCGCTTCCTCTTAAAGAAGTTGAGAGAATGGAGGGAGAAGATCCCACCAATCCAAATTACGTCCAATACCAGTGGAACTCTGGCGGTATGACTTTTGAGAACTGGCAAGTCGCACATTTCCGTATTTTAGGAAATGACAAATACATCCCTTATGGCACATCTGTTTTAGAAGCTGCCAGAAGAATATGGCGCCAGTTAGTTCTTATGGAAGATGCGATGATGGCATATCGAATAGTTCGGTCAGCCGAGCGCCGTGTATTTTATATTGATGTTGGCAATATAGCCCCACAAGATGTCGAGAACTTTGTTCAAAAAACAATAACTTCTATGAAAAGAAACCAAGTTGTGAATGCCGACACTGGTCGCGTAGATTTGAGATACAACCCTCTTTCTGTAGAAGAAGACTATTTTATTCCTATTCGCGGAGGAGAATCCTCAAAAATAGATACTTTGTCCGGCGGGCAATTCACTGGGGACATCGATGACGTCAAGTACTTAAGAGATAAGATGTTTTCTGCTTTAAAGATACCTGCTTCTTACTTGTCAAACAGTGACGAAGGTGCAGCAGAAGACAAGAACACATTGGCACAAAAAGACGTCCGCTTCGCCCGTACTATTCAACGACTCCAGCGCGTAGTTGTTTCCGAATTGGAGAAGATCGGCATTGTCCATTTGTACACTCTTGGTTTCCGAGGCGACGATCTTGTATCTTTTCGTCTTTTGTTGAACAATCCTTCTAAAATTGCAGAACTGCAAGAATTAGAGCACTGGAAAACCAAGTTTGACATCGCTGGCGGCGCCACTGAGAACTTTTTCTCGCGTCGTTGGATCGCGCAAAATATTTTTAATCTTTCGGAAGAAGAGTTTGTTAGGAATCAACGTGAAATGTTTCATGACAGAACATTCGAAGCAGAACTCAATCTCGCAGCCGATGCAGTAGCATCAGAATCTGGACTCGGCGAAGTGGGAGGCGATGACTTCGATCTCGGAGGTGATGACTTCGATCTCGGAGGCGACACTGGCGAGGACATGGGATCCGAAGCCGACGACACCACTATCGACGACACCATCGCCGATGCAGGTGCGGACTCCGATGAGCCTGAAACTTCATTGTTAGCTGCTCCTGCCAAGAGGAATGATGATCGCAACCGACCTTACTCCGCCAATTCACTAAAGAAGTCGGCACACGGGAAGAAATATGTAAAAAAAGCCCATCGTGGCGGGGACTCACGCAGTGGGCGCCAACAAAATTATTTGGGCATGGCAGTCCCGAAGCCTCGCGAAGTGACTCCAGGCATGCAGGACATGAGAAGTCTTTCTCGTGGGATTTATGAGAGCCGCGAACCTACTTATAAAGACGAAGAAACTTTACTTCTTGAAACAAGGGGCGAAGTAAGTAAAC
>MDTG01068632.1_pt1 | contig 12118 bp, 13 predicted proteins | sample 811421 | NCBI WGS metagenome assembly MDTG01 (sample SAMN05326645, study PRJNA326480) | marine metagenome | isolation source: seawater | place: Pacific Ocean: South East | collected 2011
CTCATGAGTTAACAATTGAGCCTCTTTAATAAATAAGAATGACATATTTAAGGGCTATTATAAGAAATCAATTTTTTCCTTAATTTTCACAAAATCCGATTTCGTCAAACTCATTGGAGAACCTTTCTCTTTTGATGGATTCCTAAGTAAATAAGATGGGTGAAAAATAGGCATAACAAGTCTTCCTTCCCAATTAATCCATTTACCCCTCTGAATGCTTATTGGTGACTTAATTTTTAAAACAGTTTCTAATGCTGTAGCTCCAACAAGAACTATTAATAATGGATTTACAAGTTTTATTTGTTGATACAACCAAGGAAGATTTTCTTGTATTTCAGTCTTTGTTGGACGTCTGTTTTTAGGAGGCCTACATTTGACCACGTTGCAAAAATAAACATCTAGGTTGATATCTATTCCAACATTTTGAAGCAATTTATCAAGCAATTTGCCTGACCTTCCAACAAAGGGCTTTCCGATTTCATCTTCTATTGCCCCTGGAGCCTCTCCAATAATCATTAAATGAGCTCGTGGATTACCTCTCGCAACAACGATCTTATTTCTGGAATTGCTTGAATAACGATCTCCTCCCAGTAATATTTTATGGTCGATTTTTGTTGCCATATTAAAGATACGTATCAGACTCAGGCGAGAGGAAAGGCACCAAAATCAAGAACTGATTTCCTTCTGGGTCAAGCATCCATTGCTCAGATCCAAACTTTGCTGTTTTTAATTTGCCCTTAGCGCAGCCTCCCAAACGTAATATTTCAGAGGTCCACCTTTTAATGATTTTCACTGGATCCTCAGAAGGTTCACCTTGAAAACACAATGAAGTTGAACTTCCTATCCTATTCCATTCATGATTTTCATTAGGGCGATAAAAATGTATTTTGGATCGATCACTTAATGAAATAAAATAATGTGTTGAATTAAAACCTCTATTTTCCTCGTCCGAGTTGATCTTGGCATAAAAACTAGACAATTCTTTTGGGTTTTCTGAAGCAATTACAAAGTTTATATTCATCAAAGGCATGCAATTATCTGATTAAGTAGTAAGTTTGTAATTAGATCAATTCACTTTAAAAGTGAATCTAAAAAACATTTTGAAGTTATGCTTCGAAGATGACTGACAAATCACAAATATCAATAAGAGCTCTCTCCATAAAACCTTCTCTAACTCTTGAGATCAGTGCAAAAGCAAAAGAGCTAAAAGCCGAAGGAAAAAACATTTGCAGTTTAAGTGCGGGAGAACCTGATTTCAATACACCTGAATTTATTGTAAATGCAACCCTAAAAGCATTAAAAGATGGAATTACTCGTTATGGGCCTGCGGCTGGAGATCCTGAATTAAGAGAAGCCATTGCTCACAAACAATCAAATATTAATAAAGTTCCGACAAAAATTGAAAATGTTTTAGTAACTAATGGAGGAAAACAAGCAATCTACAATTTATTTCAAGTAGTTCTTAATCCTGGAGACGAAGTACTTATACCCTCACCTTATTGGCTTAGTTATCCAGAAATAGCACTTTTAGCTGGAGCTAAACCAATTAAAATTCAATCTTCAACAAAAGATAATTTCAAAATAAATATCAATTCTCTTGAAGAAAGCGTCACTGAAAAAACAAGACTACTAATTATTAACTCTCCGAGTAATCCAACCGGCTGTGTTTTAACTGTTAAAGAAATGGAAAATATTTCTGAATTTTTGAGAAGGCATCCAAGAATTTTATTAATGAGTGATGAAATTTACGAATTTTTAATAGCATCTGATCAAATTCATCACAGTTTTGCAAAAATCGCGCCAGATCTAAAGAATAGAGTTTTTACAGTAAACGGATTCGCCAAGGCTTGGGCTATGACAGGATGGAGAATTGGATACTTAACTGGAAATGCTGAAGTCATTAAAAACGCCATCGCATTACAAAGTCAAAGCACAAGTAATGTATGCAGTTTTGCCCAAAAAGGCGCCATTGCTGCACTTCAAGGTTCAAAAGATTGTGTTCATGAAATGGCAGAAATATATAACAATAGAAGGTCACTAATTGTAGAAAGACTAAAAAAAATAGAAAATATTTCTTTTGTTCGTCCGAATGGTGCTTTCTATGTTTTCCCTGAAATTAGTTTTGAAAAATTAGATTCAATTAGTTTCTGCAAATTGGCACTAGAGAAGGTTGGCCTAGCAATAGTCCCTGGTATTGCATTTGGTAATGACAAATGTATAAGAATATCTTACGCAGCCTCCAATGAGATGATCAATGATGGAATTGATAGGCTAGAAACATTATTAAATCAATACGAGTAAAATGAATCTAAAATTAAAAAATTTTAGATTGATTAAATTCAAAATAATTTTAGGTATTCTTTACATATTAAATTTATCTATACCTAATAATCTAAAAGCAGAAGATATTCTTTATATCAGTGCAATACCAGATCAAAATCCAGAGAGACTTAATCGAATGTATGAACTTTTATCTTCTGAACTAAGTGAAAAGCTCAATACCCAGGTTAAATATAAACCTGTTGTTAATTATGCTGCAGCAGTAACAGCTTTTAGGACAGGTAATTTAGATTTAGTATGGTTTGGTGGTTTAACTGGAGTACAAGCAAGAATAAATACAAAAAACGCTAAAGTAATAGCACAAAGAAATATTGATGAGAAATTTCGTAGTTTTTTTATCGCAAATAAAAAAAGTTCTTTGCAAGAAATTTATAATATAAATGACTTAGCTTCACTAAAAAACAAACGTTTTACTTTTGGCTCTGAAAGTTCCACATCTGGACGATTAATTCCACAATATTATTTAAATAAGGCAGGTGTTCAACTTAAAGACTTCAAAGGAGGCAGCCCAGGATTTAGCGGCAGCCACGATACAACTTTAATACTCGTAGAAAGTGGTGCATATGATGCAGGCGTACTTAATGCACAAGTTTGGAGCAGCAATCTCGATAGAGGTCGCATCAACACCTCAAAAGTCTTCGTTATTTGGGAAACTCCACCTTTTTTTGATTATCATTGGCTTGCTCAAGGGAACCTGGATAAAAGGTTCGGGAAAGGATTTACTAAAAAATTGACAAAAACTTTTTTAGATTTTGATTATGATAATCCTAAACACAAAAAAATATTAGACCTGTTTGGAGCAAAGAGTTTTATAGCTTCAAAGAATGAAAATTATAATAAAATAGAAAAAATTGCTAGAGATATTGGAAAGATTAAGTGAATAAGTTATTAGAATTAAAGAACATAAGCGCTAATTATAAAAAAAATGTTGTAATTAAAAATATTAACTTATCAATAAAACCAGGTGAAAAGATAGCCCTTGTTGGAAAGAGTGGTTCAGGGAAAAGCACATTGATCTCTATTGCTAATGGGTCTTTGCAAGCAAGAGAGGGAGATGTTTTTTGGAAAGGTCAAAAAATTCACAAACTTCCCAAAAGAGAATTATCTAATATAGGGACAATATGGCAAGAGCTAGCTTTAATTGAAGAGCTTAATATTGCACAAAACATAAATTGCGGTGCATTAGGTAAGCATAATTTTTTATGGGCATTAAAAAATCTCTTTGGAGTTATAGATAAAGAATTGTGCGAAGAATGCTTATCAGCGGTCTATCTACCAAAAAAAGCTCTTTATTCCCACATCAGTAAACTATCTGGAGGACAAAAAAAACGAGTTGCGATTGCGCGTCTTTTAAGACAAGAAGCAGAGATTGTTCTTGGAGATGAACCCTTCTCTAATTTAGATCCACACTTAGCAAAGAATATTTTAAATTTACTAATTAATAAAGGATATATTTATAATATTAGAATCCCTAAGACGATATTTATAAGTCTTCATCAATTAAATTTAATAAATCATTTTGATAGAATTATTGCTTTAAAAGATGGAGAAATTGTCATGGATAAATCAATTAAAAATCTTAAAGAATCTCAGCTTGATTGGATTTTCTAACTAACTATGAAATTAGCAAGTCCAGTAGCACCCTTATTAACATTTATTCCTGCAATAGCTTTTATTCCCATTCTAATAGAAGTCGTAAAAGGATTTCATATTGGCGGAATTAATATTGCATTAAATTTTCTAAGCTCTGCAATACAACCTTCACTCAATCAATTAGTTCTTAAAAGCGCATGGGAAGGGCTACAAGTAACTATTGCTACTGCATTAATTAGCTGGGGAATTAGTATGCTTATTGGAATTATTTTAGGAATATTATCAACTGATTTACTTTGGAAGTTAATACCTAATTTCTCATTTGTAGGAAAGTTAATTAAATATTCATTATCTATCCCTAGGTCAATTCATGAAGTGATTTGGGGCCTAATTTTCATACAAATTTTAGGTTTAAATATTTGGGTGGCTATTATTTCTATTGTAATTCCATATTCAGCATTAACAGCTCGAGTTATTTCTGATCAAATTGATAATTATGACATCAAATACTTAATTTCCCTTAGAAAAACCGGGGGAGATAGTTTGTCCTCATTTCTAACTATTCTTCTTCCTAAGTTAATACCTATCCTCTCAACTTATGGAACATATCGGCTAGAATGTGCAATCAGAGGAGCTACCTTAATGGGGATATTTGGGCTTGGCGGTATAGGAACAGAATTATATTTAAGCTTGAAATCTATTGAATTTAAAGAAATGTGGACTTATTTATGGGTGCTTTTGATCGTAATGTTTTCATTTGAGAGTATTTCAAGATTTATAAGAAGCAATTTTTCTGATGAAATCAATTTTAAGAGATATTTTTTGACTGCAACATCATTATTTATACTATCTATATTATTGGGTATTATATGGATTATAAATTTAGATTCGAATTTTTTTACTCGAATAAATTTCACATCATTAAGCGTACCCTCGATAGTAGAACTAATAAATGCATTTTATGATCTCCCTATAGTAAATTTAATTATTACGACAATCATAATAACCTTTTTAGCCTCTGGTATTGCTATTGGCACACCGCCACTTCTACTAATATTTTTTCCAAATAAATTCTTTATTAGGTTTCAAAACATAATATGGATTTTCTTTAGATTAACTCCTACTCCTTTAGCAGTTATTGTTATTCTTCTTTTTACAACTCCAAGTATATATATAGCAGCATTATCACTTGGAATCACCCACATGGGAGTAATGGGAAGATTGCTTTCAGATAGTGTTTTAAATCAGGAAATAGATATTTATCGAGCGCTAAAAACTAATGGTTCTGACAAAAAATCATCAACACTTTATGGCATATTAACCCCTAAAAGCAATAGTTACTTAGCATATGGTTCATATAGAAGTGATGTAATACTAAAGGAAACCGCAATCATTGGTGCTGTTGGAGGAGTAGGATTGGGTTGGCAATTACAGGAATCACTCAGCTCCTTCTATTGGGCACAAGTTATGATAATTCTTTTTACTTTTTCTATGTTAACAATTATGGGAGAACTCTTATTTCAGACATCCCAAAAATATTGGTTAAGTAAATCTAACAATTATTTTATTAATTAATCACTTAAGAATAAATCTTATTAAACATATTAACTTATGAATAAATATCAGAAAAAATTAATTATAATTGGTGATAGTGGAGTTTACGGGTGGGGGGATCTAGAAGGAGGTGGTTGGTGTGAAAGATTAAGACAGGAATGGTTGAGACTTGAAGATGCTCCAATTATTTATTCTCTTGGAATAAGAGGAGATGGATTAGAAAAAGTTGCTAAAAGATATAAGAATGAATGGGGAAATAGGGGCGAGTTAAGAAGAAAAGTACCTGAGGGTCTTTTACTTTCAATTGGATTAAATGATACCGCCAGAATTGGGAGGAAAGATGGCAGACCTCAGCTTTCAGAGGAAGCCTTTAAATTCAGATTAAAACAATTAGTTACCGAAATAAAAGAAGAAGTAGATGTAATGGTTTTAGGGTTAACTCCTGTCAATGAAGCTTCAATGCCTTTTGCTGAATGTCTTTGGTATTCAAATAAATCTTGTTCTATATATGAAAAAAAAATTGAAGAAGCTTGTTTAGAACTAAATATCCCATTTTTATCTATTCATAAAAAAATGATTAATTTGTTATCGTTTAAAAATTTAATTTCCTCTGATGGAATTCATTTAAACACAGAAGGTCACAAATGGATTTATGAACAGCTTATTGAATGGCCAACATTAAAAAACTGGGCAAATTTAAAATAAATATTTTGAATATAAAAACATAGAAATAATTGCTGCCAATGATGTCTGAATAGAATTAACTAATTCATTTGTCATCCACTCAATCTTATTTTGAAAAACTGCTCCAATATAACTCTCCAAAATAGTTGCTAAATAGCCAGACACCAAAACGATTAAAGCAACATAAACACCAGAAATAATCGTGAGCTTAACCATAACAACAGTCATAATAAAACTTCCACACAATCCAGCCAATAAGCCTTCGACACTTATAGCCCCCTCTGTCCCTGCTTGCACAGGCTTTAAAGTCGTAATTAGAAAGGTTCTCTTACCAAATCTTTTACCAATTTCACTTGAAAAAGTATCAGAAAGTTTTGCAGCGAAACTAGATGCAAAACCAACCATAAATAAGCTTAGATAATCAGTCCAAAAGCAAGACAATAACGCAAGGGAACAACCTGTAGCCGCTGAACCCCAGACATTTTCTGGGCCACGTTTACCACCTCTAGCTTCTGCAATACCCCTTGAAGCCTTGTTTTTATATCCTATTTTTGTAACTACTGTTCCCAAGAGAAGATAAATAAACACAGAGATCCAACCTTTCCATCCTATAGATCCCATTAAAAGTGTTCCAAGTAAACCAGCATGAATCCATCCTTTTTTTGTCAACAAAGGAATGCTTTGTCCAAGAGATATCAGCAGAAAATTAATCAAGAACGCATTAACCCATAAATTATTAATCAAAGAGAAATTACTCATACTTTTTATCGAGATATTTGTCTAAACAATAAACCTTTTTAAGATAAAAGATATTCAATTCTCGAGAGATAATTTGCTCTTTCTCCATGATGTCATCATTTGGCAAGCACACACTGCCGCTGTTGAAGTCCTTAAAATATTGTCTCCAATTGATACACCATCAAAACGTGATTCAAAAGCTAATGCTTCTTCATCTTTATCCCAACCTCCCTCCGGACCAATTACTAACCAAACTTGGTTAATGTTATGAGGCCTCTCGTTTAACCAATCAATACAATCTTTCAATTCCTCAATGCGAGTGGTTGCAAATCCAATTTGTGAATCAGAGGGCAAATTATTAACCCAAACAGGAAATTTTAAGGGGTGTTTCAATTGTGGGCTCCAAAGTCTCTCAGATTGCTCAACTGCTTCATCAATAATTTTTTGGTATCTATTAATTTTTTCGTTACTACATTCTTTGACAACTGAACGCTTTGAAACTAACGGTTGAATAATGTCGATGCCAATTTCGCAACTCATTTGTAAAAAGTTTTCAAAACCCTTTTTAGGTATAGCTAAAGCAATACTTATTAATGGTTTATCTCTCGAGACTTCCAAAAAAGGGGTTTCAAAACTTGTAAGTTCTATAGATTTTTTATTAACAATCTTTGCATTCCAAATATGACCTTTTCCATCAATTACTTCCAGAAGATTCTCGGGTCTCATTCTCATGACCCTCGTTAAATAATGTGATTCATCAGATGTCAATTCTAACTTCCCATAGGGGTCGACATCATTCCATATTCGTTTTTGGCTTATAAGTAATCTTCTTTTTTCAGCCATTAAAATTATTCATTCTGAGGGAAAACTGCATCAGGGTGTTCTTCAACGGGCCAGTCATCATTAACGCCTCCGATAATTAATTCCTCTATCTTTACGACATCAATATCCATTTGTTTTAAAGCATTTATCAAAATATCAATTGCGATGAGATCTGAAGTTCCCAAATCAACCCAACATCTACCCCAGCACCCATTAAATTCAAATTGTCCAAGGTTATGCATCAATGATGGGAGACCAGCCGCTGTATCATCATTTTCGTAATTCATCCAACTGATGTCAGATCCCATTTCATGCGTCTGCATATTTTCAGAATTGAATCCGCCAAGTCGACCAAGTACATACCAAGAATCAAAAACGCCATCAATATAATCTTTTTCACCTTTACTGGGCACATCAGAATATCTTAACCATAGCCAACAATTGAAAGGATCAACTTCCCGAAATCTAACTTCCATAAACAATAGATCTTGAAAAAGAATAACTAAAAGATATCAAGAACAATCTAATGTAAATTGTTAAAATAGAATATAAAAATCTTTATTTTTTCGATCAAAACCATAATGAAAAAGAATGCTTAGTTTAAAAAATATTTTTTATCATCCCTCAACTGCAGATAAACCAGTTCTCAATAACTTGTGCTTGCGTTCTAAAACGGGAAGGATCACAATAGTTAGAGGTCCAAGTGGCAGCGGAAAAACAACATTAGTGGAAATTATTAGTGGTCTTTCCGAAAATCAGAAAGGAGAAATTAAATGGTTTAACAATACTCTAAATGCACGACAGCGCAGATGGATCTGCGGATTGGTTTTTCAATTTCCAGAAAGGTATTTTCTTGGATTATCAGTGGCTCAAGAGTTACGCCTTGGTCACAAGAAGTTAACGACTGAAGAACTAATTTCAACTCTCAACAAAGTGGGATTGAGAAACCTAGATTTAAAGAAACCGCCTGAATCTCTTAGTGGCGGACAACAACGACGACTCGCCATTGCCGTTCAATTACTAAGAGAGCCTAAAGTACTTTTATTGGACGAGCCTACAGCAGGTTTAGATTGGTCAGTGCGTGACGGGGTAATAGAATTACTCTCAAAGCTTAAAAGCAAGCAAACAATTTTAATCGTTACTCACGAACCGGAGCTTTTTAAAAATTTGAATACCGACTGCTATGAGCTAAAAAACGGTCAGCTTATGCCTAACACAAACTAATTTAATCAATCAATGCAAGATTCACTAATTAGAGCAACTGCTGCCAAAGGAGGCATCAGGCTGGTAGCTGTATCAACAACTGAATCAACAAAAGAAGCCCACCAAAGACATAAACTTTCATATTTAACTTCTGCAATTGTAAGTAGGGCAATGAGTGCTAGCCTCCTCCTTGCAAGTTCAATGAAGGTAAAACATGGAAGGGTTACTCTTAGAATCAGTTCAAATGGTCCACTCAAGGGTTTAACTATTGATGCAGGGCGAGATGGAACGGTAAGAGGATATGTAGGTAATCCAAGTCTTGAATTAGATCTTATTAAAAACAAAAGAAATAACTATTCATTTGATTTTAAGAAAGCAACTGGTATCGGTTATCTTCACGTTATTAGAGATGAAGGAAATGGAGAGCCTCACAACAGCACTGTTGAATTAGTAAATGGAGGTATTGGTGAAGATATAGCTTCCTACTTATTACATTCAGAACAAACACCTTCAGCAGTATTTGTTGGAGAAATAATCAATCAAGATGGAATAGTTTGCAGTGGAGGATTATTAGCACAAGTTTTACCGAAAGCAGAACGAGACTATTCTCTAATAGCTTTATTAGAAAATCGATGTAAAGAGATTTACTCTTTTAGTGAGCTATTAAACAAAAAAGGAACAAATCTTATCTCACTAATTGAAGAAATTTTTCCTGATCTTGATCAATCACCTTCAGAGATCATTAGCACATCTCAGAAAGTTCATTTTAAATGTAGATGTTCAAGAGAAAGAAGCCTATCAGCATTAAAAATATTAGGAAAGAATGAACTCTTGGGAATTCTCAAGGATGATGGGAAAGCAGAGTTAATATGTCAATTCTGCAAAAACGTTTATCTTGTTGAAGAAAAAGAATTGATATCTTTAATCGATTAAAGAATCAGTCAAGTAAAAGTACTCCTAACCAAATCAAAAATACTGCTGGTATTGCCTCCAATTTATCTGAGGAGAGTGACCCGGAGTTTTCAATAAATGATTGCGCTCCACCTAAAAGTAAAGCACCAGATAGAAGTCCTACAGTAAGAAGGATAATGCAACAAAGTATTGAAGAAAAGAAAGGCCGACCTCTACGCAGCTGACTAACAAATAAGCCAATTGTCGAGAAGGAAAGTATTAACTCAACACTTTCTGAGGGTACAATTAAAACGAGCAAGAAAGCCAGAATTCCCAATGAGACCCTTATGTTCAAATCTTGCCCAGATGGCAACTCTAAATTAGGAAAAAAACTAGATGTTGATGACTCGTATTTAGTAAGATTTAAATTTTTCAATCTAGTCAGAATAGAACCTGGACCTGCTTCCCCAACTTTTTTTGCTTCATTTTCTTGCTTTGACGCCTTAATGGCTTCGTTACTTACATTTCCAAGTTGTCTTGATTTAAGGCTAACCATTAGCAACGAATCATAGGCTGCTTCTATTTTTGCTTTACTAATTTGATCTTCTCCTGCTTCTGCAAGCTTTTTATCTCTTGCAACTTTAACGGCCTCAAAAGTTGCACCCTCATTCAATCCGAGGATCACATATGGATCTGGGGTGTTTGAATTTGATTGCGAATTAGTACCAAGATCCATAGATTTAAAAAAGATTTATGAACTCCCTTTGATAAATTGATTTTAATCTATTTTAGAGGGAAACAGGATCAACACCACTAACAACAGGAGCAACAGAATTTAATTCCATTTCAGGATGATCTTCCTTTAATTGATTTAGGTTCCATTCATTTTTAAAAAGAAGTACAGGTCGAAGCCAAGCGTCCTGAACTGTTTTACAATTAAAAATTCTTCCGATTTCCTCTAGAACAGGCCATCCACCTTTGACCCATCTAGCTACTTGATAACCCATTGGCTCAAGACGAGTTTCCACACCATATTCACTACTGAGACGGTGTTGAACCACCTCAAGCTGAAGCTGACCAACTGCAGCCAGAATAGGGTCTCTTTTACTTTGATCTGTATCGTAAAGAATTTGAACTGCTCCCTCTTCTCTTAATTCATTAACGCCTTTCCTGAAGTTCTTAAAAGCTGAGGGATTTGGATTTCTTAACCAACTAAATATTTCAGGACTAAAACATGGGATTCCCTCAAATTCAACTCTCGGTCCACTAAATAAAGTATCTCCAATCGAAAACATCCCAGGATTATTCAAACCAATAACATCTCCAGGATAAGCATCATCAACAACAGCCCTATCTTGACCAAAAATCTTTTGAGGTCTAGAGAGTCTAATTTGCCGACCAGTTCGAGCGTGTTGAACTGTCATATCTTTTTTAAACCTACCACTGCATACTCTTACAAATGCAACTCTATCTCTATGTTTTGGGTCCATATTGGCTTGCAACTTAAAGACAAATCCACTAAAAGATTTTCTAGTAGGAACTATTGGTCCATCAAAGCTATTTCGAGCAACAGGTCCCTGAGATAGATCAAGAAAATTATCCAAAAATGGCCTTACTCCGAAGTTAGTCATTGCGGATCCAAAGAAAACAGGGGTTAATTCACCAGATAAAATCAACTGTTGGTTAAGGTCGCAACCAGCCTCATCCAAAATTTCAATTTCTTCAAGAGCTTTTGTCAAAAGCTCCTCCTCTACAAGGTTTTTAAGTTCCGGATCATTGATTTTCACCCTAATTTCAGTAGATTGCTTTCCCCTTTCAGCTCTGGAAAATAAAATGACTTCTTTGGTAGCGCGTTCAACAACACCTCTAAAAAACTCACCGCTTCCTATTGGCCAATTAACTGCAAAGGTTGACAATCCTAGTTCAGACTCAATCTCATCTAATAATTCAAGTGGTTCCTGACCAGGTCTATCCATCTTATTGATGAATGTAAAAATTGGAATTTTGCGCATTCTACAAACCTCAAACAATTTCCTTGTTTGAGGCTCAAGACCTTTCGCAGCATCCTCAAGCATTACAGCATTATCTGCAGCGGCTAGAGTCCTGTAAGTATCTTCCGAGAAGTCTTGGTGACCGGGCGTGTCTAACAAATTAATTGTCTTTTCTTTATAAGCAAATTGCAAAACAGTTGAAGTGATTGATATTCCTCTTTGTTTTTCAAGCTCCATCCAATCAGAAGTAACTTTTCTCTGTTCTCCTCTTGCTTTTACAGCTCCTGCTTGTTGAATAGCTC
>MDTG01246841.1_pt1 | contig 12118 bp, 8 predicted proteins | sample 811421 | NCBI WGS metagenome assembly MDTG01 (sample SAMN05326645, study PRJNA326480) | marine metagenome | isolation source: seawater | place: Pacific Ocean: South East | collected 2011
CTGAATGGCGTTCTTATATCTGGAATAGAATGCAGCCAGATTGAGTCGCCCAGTAGCGCTACCGGAACTGAAGGTCCATTTCTCACCAATTTCCACATCCGTCACCGTTTCACGGTCAACGGTCTGGAAACTTCTCAGATCAGCGCAAGGGAAGCCTCCACATGCTGTCGGCGAACCGCTCACTTGTGGCGACTCGTAGATCGGATAGTTCAGGATGCGAGGCCGAAAACCGCGCCGGCTCACGATGTATAGCAACAGGTCGTCGGAAGCCTGGTAGTCCAGGCCAATCGTCCAGGCCGGGGCATCGTCCTTAAGCGTTCCGACGCTCTTGGCATCAGTGTTGGCTGTCGGCAGCAAGTCGGAAGCTTCGACGTCCGCCTGACAATCGTCATATGTCAACGGGCCGGACGGAGTTGCTGGCAAATAGCAGAAGTCTTGTTTGTACCATTCATATCGACCACCGACGGTGAAAGTAAGCTTGTCGGTCAGATCGGCGCTGACCTGGGCGAAAACCGAAGCGCTGCGGTTCTTGACGTGCTCAGTCGTGAATGGATTGAGGCCGAAAGGCGAAAACTGAGTGAAAGCACTACCTGATGCACCTGAAGGGCCATCCACGCTGTAGTAAAAACCTGCAATGGCATTAAGCGACCCTGAATCCCACAACAGTTGTGTTTCCGAATCGATGTAATCGCGCCGGTAAACTTGAGCGGCAAAATACGGAATCAGCGGCTGGGTAATCAGATCATTGGGGGACGGGCGCGGATCGAGATCGATGCCACCGGCGTCGAGGATCGGAAGTCCTGAAGTGTTGATGAGCTGTCTGTTCTTCGTTTTGCGGTACCCGAAGATGTTGCGAAAAGTGAGATCGTCCGTGATCTCGTATTCGAGAGTATTGGTCACACCGACTGCACGACGATAAGCAATACCTCCGTTGATTCCACCATCAAACGCGCCACGCGGGTTTGCTTCAGATACACCCTGCGCGGTCACACCATTGGCCAGGAACTGGTTGAAACCTGCGGATCCGCCGAACAGGGGCGAGAAATTCGCGACGGCTGCAGGACTAAATCCGAGGATGGCGAAGCCTGGTCCTCGACCAAAGGCATATAGCGACGAAGCCAGCTCATCCGCTTCAAAATACTCGAAAACGGTCGTATTCGACAAGCGGCTCCCGGGGGTCAGCTTCAACGTTACGCGGGCAGAGTCCTGATGAACATCATCGAAACCAGGGTATTCGGCACGCACTCCGGGCACATTTGCAAACCCAGGGTAAGCAACAGAGTCCGCCAGCAAATTGTCGATCGCCGGTGTGCGCGGATCCTGCCTTCTGATCTGACCTGCGACTCTCACCGCAATTGTGTCCTCGACGATCGGCAAATTTATGGCGCCTTCGAGAGCGCGATAATCGAACCGGCCGTACGTGGCTTTCACATACCCCTCGAAATAATTTTCGGCCGGAGCCGTATTGAAGAGTATGGCACCGCCTAATGTCGTTTTTCCGAACAATGTCCCCTGCGGTCCTTTAAGTACCTGAATATTAGCCATATCGAAAGTAGGAATACTTGAGCCGATACTAGGGATTGCAACACTATTGACATAGGTTACGACACCAGGTGTAGCGAGGCCTACGGGTAATTGGCCCAATCCGCGAAGGCTTACATTGATAGTATTCTTTCCGCCCTCAGAATTGAAATTCAGCCCCGGTGCTAGCGTGCGGACATCGGAAAGTTCCTGTATCGTACCTCTGTCGAGAGCTTCGGACGTTAGGGCCGTGACTGACAGCGGTACCTCTTGGAGCCTTTCATCTGTCCGTCGCGCGGTAACGACGATTACATCAGAACCACCTTCAACGGCAGACTCATTCTCTTCCGCTTGCTCCGAATTGACAGCTGCCTCGTCATTCGATTGGGCAAAAGCTGGCGCAGAAATTGATGTTGCTCCAGCTACTGAGGCTGCAAGCAAAGCTTTGAAACGGGTCTGTCTCATTTTTTGATCCTCTCCTACCGCAGGTCCGACGACCGGCACTGCATCCCTCGTGCATGACGATTCTCGCACTTGTGATTTTGTTGTTTAATTGATCGTCAGCCCACGGTTCCTATCGAAGGGTAGGACCACCATTCCGTAACGTCGGGCCATTCAATTGTGTCACCCAAAGGTCACACTAACGGATGCCTCACCTTGTTTTGGTGAAAGAGACAGAAGGAAAAGACGGAATGCACGGTGGGCCGCTTTCAGGAACAAGAATAATCGAGATGGAAGCCATCGGTCCGGTGCCGCTCGCGGGGATGATCCTTGCTGGCCTGGGTGCTGAGATTGTCCGCATCAAGCGGCCTTCTGGAAACACTGCCTGGGATGACCTGGGCGAAAGTGTACTATTACGCGGTCGCACCGAGATCGAACTCGATCTCAAGTCACGGACCGGCAAGAGCGATTTTCTAAAATTGGTCGAGCGGGCGGATGGACTAATGGAAGGGGCGCGGCCCGGGGTCATTGAGAAGCTAGGAGTTGGTCCTGACATTTGTCTCGAGCGAAATCCAAGAATTGTGATTGGGCGGATGACCGGTTGGGGGCAGGATGGCCCGCTCAGCAAAACGGCCGGTCATGATATCAACTACATAGCCATGACCGGAGCATTGCACGCGATTGGTGCAAAGGGCCAGCCTCCGACCGTCCCGCTCAACCTTGTCGGCGATTATGCCGGCGGGACAATGTTCCTCGCACTTGGCATGGTGTCGGCAATCCTAAACGCCAAGACGACGGGGGTGGGGCAGGTCGTCGACGCGGCAATGGTCGACGGGGTTGCTAATCTGCTCGCGCTTTTCCACGCATATCTGGGGTCCGGGAACTGGATCGATGAGCCTGAATCAAATCTGCTCGACGGGCTTGCTCCGTTTTATCGCTGTTACCAGTGCAGTTGCGGAGGTTCGGTCGCGGTCGGTGCATTGGAGCCGCAATTCTTTGCCCTTTTGCTGGACGGACTGGAGATACCACGCGATCGTTTTGCACAGGGCGATCGCACCAGATGGCCCGAAATGCAGGCCGAGTTCGAAAGAATCTTCATGTCCAAGCCCAGACAGCACTGGGAAACACGTTTCAGCGGGTCGGATGCTTGCGTATCCCCGGTATTGTCGATGCGTGAAGCTTTTGAGCACCCGGCTAACAAGCACAGGCATGTCTTCCAGGAACACCAAGGCATAATGCAGGCCGCGCCGGCACCAAGATTTTCTCAAACACCCGCTACCATAACGAAGAGTAAGACAACTTGTGTCGAGGCTGTGCTCAAGGATTGGGGTTCAGGCGGATAATCCTTTTCCCATTGTTCTCCCCGCGATAGAGACCCGCGATTGCGTCTGGGCAGGAATGAATTCCCTCGAGAACATCTTCTACAAAACTAATCCGACCGTCCCGTATCCACTTTTCCAACGCGTGTATTGCTTCCTGCCATTCGTCCATATGGTCGAAAACCACAAATCCTTGCATGCGCGCTCTTCTTGTCAGCAGATAGCGCTCGATGCGCGGACCAGTTGGCCAAGGGTCCCAACGATCAATAGCAGCGGTACCGCAACAGACGATACGCGAGCCTATTGCAAGATGCGGGAAAACCGCATCACTGATCGCTCCGGCTGTGTTGTCGAAGTAGATATCAACGCCATCGGGGCAGAACCTCCGGATCTCGGCAGAGATATCTGAAGTCCTGTAATCGAAGGCATGATCATAACCAAACTGGGCCCGACATAGCTCAACCTTCTTGGAGCTGCCTGTAATGCCAACCGTGCGACAGCCAAGTAGCTTTCCTATCTGACCTACCGCCGAACCCACCGCTCCAGCAGCAGTCGATACGACCAGAGTATCGCCTGGCGTTGGATCGCCAATCTTTGTCAACGCAAGCAGTGCAGTAACGCCGTTGATGCCAAGAATACCTAGAGCAAGCGATGGAGACTGACTGGTCGAGTCGAAACGAGTGAGAATGGTGTCCCTTGAAGCCACCGCAAACTCTTGCCAGCCGAACCAACCCAGCAAAGTGTCCCCGATCTGCCACTCGTCGCTCTTGCTTTCGATTACGTCACCCACGGCAAGCGACCGCATCACTTCGCCGATTGCGACGGGAGGTGAATAATTGTTCTTGTCTGCAATCCATCCTCTCATGGCCGGATCGACAGAGAGGAAGCGGTTGGCGAGGCGCACCTCGCCGCTCTGAAGTGGTTCAAGACCGACTTCCAATATCTCGAAATCCGAGGCTTGTGCCACTCCCGCCGGACGTCTTCGCAAGACCACCTTCCTGTTCATCTGACAACGCCTCCTTCGCCGGGTCTGAGCGCAGAACGGGGATGGTGCCCTCCTATCCTAGGGTAGGTGTTCGGCAATGCTTGAGCGCGAAATGCGGCGCAAGCATCGCTTGGTTCGCACGAGCCCATGGAGTTCAGGAGTAGCCCCCCAATGCAAGAAGTCTTCATCTACGATCATGTCAGGACGCCGCGTGGAAAGGGGCGCCCCGATGGATCTTTGCACGAAATAACAGCAATTCAGCTGGTTACTCAGCTCCTCGAGGCAATTCGCGATCGTAACGAGCTCGACACTTCTTTGTTGGACGATGTCGTGATCGGTTGCGCCCAACCAGTTGGGGAACAAGGCGGTGTGCTGGCCAGAGGTGCCGTTCTCAACGCGAACTACGCACAATCGGTGGGTGGGCAGCAACTACACAGGTTTTGCGCGTCGGGCCTCGAAGCGGTCAATAATGTCGCAGCTCAGATAGGGACTGGCATGGCCAGTGCTGGCATAGGTGGCGGCGTGGAAAGCATGAGCCGTGTAGTCATGGGGTACGACAGCGGAGCCTGGGTCGCAGATCCGAGTGTTGCCTTGCACAATTACTATGCTCCCCAAGGCATTGGCGCTGACCTTATCGCTACACTTGAAGGCTATTCGCGCCAGGATGTCGATCAATATGCAGCGGAGAGTCAAAAGCGTGCTGCAGCCTCGTGGGATGCAGGAAACTTTGACAGGTCCATCGTTCCGGTTCGTGACGTGATTGGGGAAGTGGTGCTGGACCATGACGAATATCGCCGTCCTCAAACGACGGTGGAGTCGCTTTCAGGGCTGAAGGCGGCGTTTACTGGATTTGGCGAAATGGGTTTTGCCCGTATTGCCAAAGAACGTTATCCGGAGATCGAGGAAATCAATCACGTTCACACAGGCGGGAACTCAAGCGGCATTGTCGATGGATCTGGTATCGTCATGCTTGGAAACGCAGATTTCGGGAAAGCGGCAGGCCTTAAGCCTCGTGCCCGGATCAGGGGTTGGGCGTCCATAGGGTCAGAACCGACCATCATGTTGACGGCGCCCGCCGATGTGGCTCGAAAAGCACTCAAGAATACAGGCATGAGCAAGGACGACATCGACCTGTTCGAGTTGAACGAAGCCTTTGCGAGCGTCGTTCTGCGCTTCATGGATCATCTTGAGGTCGATCATTCGAAGACGAACGTTGCGGGAGGCGCGATCGCCCTTGGACACCCGCTTGGCGCGACCGGAGCCATGATCCTTGGCACTGTTCTTGATGAACTGGAACGAAGGGATCTCAATACGGCCATGACGTTGCTTTGTGCCGGCAATGGCCTTGGCACGGCTACCATCATCGAGCGAGTATAGGTTGATGACTTACAAGATGCGACACATTGAATTGAAGCGCAGCGCGGACGGCGTTGCAACACTTACGCTCGACAATGCCGATGAGAGCATGAATGTCGTTTCGGACGATTGGCTTGCAGAGATGAATGCTTCAATTGCCGAAATTCGCGATGATGATGCGATATCAGGAGTGATCATCACTTCAGGCAAGAAGGCGTTTATGGCGGGCGCGGATCTGAAGTTGATGGTGCAGGGGTACGAATCCCTCAGCCTGAATGAGGCTTTTGATTTTAGTCAAAAAGCAAGCGCAATGCACCGCGCATTGGAAACTATGGGTAAGCCAGTTGTGTGCGCAATGAACGGGCTCGCGCTAGGCGGCGGATTCGAACTTGCTTTGGCTTGCCACTATCGGGTCTTGTCGGATAGTCCAAAGGCGATCGTTGGCTTGCCGGAAGTCAATCTCGGCCTCCTGCCTGGATCTGGTGGAACACAACGCCTCCCCCGCCTGATAGGGCGCAAGCCCGCGCTCGACCTGTTGCTCTCCGGTCGCTCTGTAGCGCCCGAAGAAGCGCTTAAACTCGGACTTGTAGACGAGGTTGTACCTGCCGACGAGGTGATCGAAGCAGCGCACCAGTGGCTTTCCACCGTTCCACCAGTTGCTCGTGTGTGGGACGAGAAAGGCTTTGCGATGCCTGAGATGCGGGGCATGATCGTACCAGAGGTATCATTCGACTACTCGCTTAGCGTCGCTTCCGTTGCCTCGAAGGCGGGATACAACTTTCCTGCACCTGCTGCGATTCTCGCCTGCGTATTCGAAGGATTGCAACTTCCCTTCGACAAGGCGCTATCGGTAGAAAGCAAGTATTTCGCTAAACTGCTCACTGATCCCGTGGCCCGCAACATCATTCGGACCACCTTCATTTCGAAGCAGGCAGCAGAAAAGGGCGCCCGCCGACCTGCGCAAGTGGCGCAGTCCTCTGTCACGAAAGTGGGTATTCTTGGTGCAGGGATGATGGGGGCCGGAATTGCCTTGGTCAGCGCCAAGGCGGGCATCGACGTAGTGCTGATCGACCGCGACACTGCAACCGCTGAGGCGGGTAAGGGCTATAGCGAAAAGGTCTTCGGCAAGGCCGTCGCCAAGGGGCGGATGACGCAGGACAAGGCCGATGCCGCGCTTGCCCAAATCACCCCAACGGACGATTTCGCGTTGCTTGATGGCTGTGACCTGGTGGTCGAAGCGGTGTTTGAAGATATGGGCATCAAGGCCGAAACCACGCAAAGAGCCGAAGCAGTGCTGCCCGAAAGCGCAGTATTCGCTACCAACACGTCGACCCTGCCGATTTCCCAATTGGCCAAGGCTTCCGACCGGCCAGATCAATTCATAGGTCTGCATTTCTTTTCACCTGTAGACCGCATGGGTCTGGTCGAAGTGATAATGGGCGAGCAAACGTCGGATGAGACGTTGGCGAAGTCACTCGATTTCATTGCGCAGATCCGCAAGACTCCCATCGTGGTGAATGACGCGCAGGGTTTCTACACAAGCCGTGTCTTCCGTATGTTCATCTTCGAAGGCGCGGCCATGCTGGAAGACGGAGTGGAGCCCGCAAGGATTGAAAACGCCGCCAAGGCCGCCGGATTCCCGGTGGGTCCGTTGGCCTTGCTCGACGAAGTGACGATCGATCTGCCAGTCAAGATCCTCAAGGATGCTGCGGGCAAGGAAGGCAACCTCTACACGATCGAGCGGGGCGGCAAGGTGCTTGACCGCATGCTTGCGCTTGGTCGGGGCAGCCGCAAGGCCGGTGGCGGTTTCTACGAATATGCCGAGGACGGCAGCAAGCGCACTTGGGAAGGATTGGGAGAGGAATTTCCAACAACTGCCGAGCAGCCCGATCAGGACGAGCTGAAAAAGCGTTTCCTCTTCGCGCAGGCGATGGAAACGGTGCGCTGTCTGGAGGAGGGGATTCTCGAAACAGCAGAGGATGCCGATCTGGGCGCTGTCTTGGGGTGGGGCTTTCCTGTCTGGACAGGCGGGACGCTCAGCTTCATCGATACTCTGGGCGTCGAAGCGTTTGTCGAGGAGGCTGACAGACTTGCCCAATCCTATGGCGCCAGGTTCGCTCCGTCTGCTTCGCTGCGCGACCGAGCTACTCGCGGTGAGCCATTTTATTCCGACACAAGCAGGGCCTGAACACCATGCAACGGACGATATTTGAACCCGAACACGAACAGTTTCGCGACAGCGTCCGCCGATTCATGCAAGAAGAGGTGGCACCGCATGTCGATCGCTGGCGAGAAGCTGGGATCGTTGATCGTGAAATTTACCAGAAAGCTGGCGAGCATGGTCTGCTATGTCTATTTGCAGATGAGAAGTACGGTGGCGCCGGTATTGAGGATCTTCGTTTTGACCAGATCATAGTCGAAGAGAATATGCGGCATGGTGATATTGGCTTCTACATCAATTTGCACAATGATCTGGTGGCCCCCTATATTCATAAGCTCGGGACGGAAGAACAAAAAGCCAGACTCATGCCAGGTATTGTGTCAGGCGACACAATTCTCGCTGTAGCGATGACGGAGCCGTCAACCGGGAGCGATCTGGCCGGGATGAAGACCCGCGCGGTAGAGAAGTCGGACCATTGGCTACTCAATGGGGCGAAGACCTACATTTCGAACGGGATACTCGGCGATGTCGTCATTGTCGCAGCCAGAACCGATCCTGATCGGTCGCATGGTATAAGCCTCTTCATTGTTGAACGCGGCATGGAGGGTTTCGAGAGAGGAAGAAAACTGGAGAAAATGGGCTTGAAGGCGCAAGATACCGCCGAGCTGTTCTTCAACGATGTTAAGATCCCCAAGAACAATTTGATCGGAGAAGCAGGGCAGGGCTTCAAGTACCTCGCTCAGATGCTCGCTCAGGAACGCGTGTTTGCCGCAATTGGCTTCATGGCAACGGCGCAAACCGCATTCGACCTTACGCTGGAGTACGTCAAGGAGCGCAGGGCCTTCGGTCGCCCGATTGGCGCATTCCAGAATACCCGATTCAAGATGGCGCAGATGCGTGCTGAACTCGATATGGCACAAACATTTGTCGACCAGTGCGTTGTCTTGCTCAACGACGATGCGCTTTCTGCTGAGGACGCTTCTGCAGCAAAGCTGCTTTCCAGCGAGCTCGAAGGCCGCGTTATGGATCAGTGTGTCCAGTTCCATGGTGGCGCAGGCTACATGGAAGAGTATCGCATCAGCAGGATGTTTACCGATGCTCGTATCAGCAGGATTTTTGCAGGAACCAGTGAAATCATGCTTGAGATCATCGGGCGCGGTCTCGGCCTTGACGAGCGCAAGATGAACTAGGCGGGGCGATGGGATTTCGATGCCAAGGATCATGCACTTCCTTCGATAGGACCAGCCAGCGTCTTTTTGCGTCAAGGCAATTTAACAAAAGGTCTGGGCCAGCTTGAATTGCTTGGTGAGTGGGCCGGAGATTTTGAGGCAAGCCGACTGGCGGAAAGATTGCTGAACTGAGCTTTGGTCCACCTGCTCAGTCGCCCAAAAAAATAACGTGAGGTCAAAGATTTGATGAATAGAGATCGACTATCTGTCGCAGGCATCGATGAAATCATCGAAGAGGCACGCAATGGTCGAATGTTCATTCTGGTGGACGACGAAGACCGCGAGAACGAAGGCGATCTTATCATTCCGGCACAAATGGCAACCCCTCAAGCGATCAACTTTATGGCCACTCATGGGCGAGGGTTGATTTGCTTGGCACTGACCGACCAGCGAGTGCAGGCACTGGGACTGGATTTGATGAGCAGCAACAATCGGACGCGCCACGAGACGGCTTTTACGACTTCGATAGAAGCGCGTGACGGTGTCACAACCGGTATTTCCGCAGCTGATCGCGCGAGAACCGTTGCCGTTGCAATCGACGGCTCGAGAGGGCCAGATGATATCGTGACCCCCGGGCATGTCTTTCCGCTTGTTGCACGCGACGGTGGAGTTCTGGTTCGCGCAGGTCACACCGAGGCATCTGTAGATATCTCTCGTCTGGCTGGGCTCAACGCATCGGCAGTCATCTGCGAGATCATGAACGAAGACGGCACGATGAGCCGGCTGGAAGACCTCGTTGAGTTCGCCGGTCGGCACGGTCTCAAGATTGGTACAATCAGGGATCTTATCGCGTATCGCCGGGAGCACGACCACTTGCTCGAACGGCGTGGCGAGCGCCGCTTCGTCAGTCAGTGGGGCGGGGAGTGGAAGTCGATTTGCTTTTATAACAAGGCGACCAGGGAAGAAACGCTCGCTTTGGTTAAAGGGTCTATAGACAAGGCAAAGCCAACATTGGTCAGAATGCAGCTGCTCTCCATTTTCCCAGACGTGTTTGGCGAGCTGGGCGAACGCGAATCTCTCGTTCGGCGATCAATGGAGATCATCGGTAAGGAAGGTGCAGGAGCATTAGTCCTTATCAATCGACCGGTGCCTGATTTTGTAAGTCGTGCCATGAGGATTGCAGATATTGTCGACGCGTCCGAGGAGCTAAAGCAAAGTCCCGAACAGCGCGATTACGGAGCAGGAGCGCAAATTCTGGCAGAGCTGGGAATAAGGGACATGATCTTGCTCACCAACAACAGCCGTTCGCTGGTGGCGCTGGAAGGCTATGGACTTTCGATCGTAGGTGAAAAGGCAATCGACGCAGAATGATTGCTTGCTCTACTGTAGCCCCTCGAGCCGCAAATGGCGCAGCAACAGAAATGCGCAAGAGGACAGAATGAATGCCTTGTTACGAATTTCGCGGGATTGTGCCGGTTGTCGATCCCTCAAGCTACGTCCATCCGCAGGCCGCAATTATTGGTGATGTGATAATCGGCCCAGGGTGTTTCGTAGGTCCTAGCGCTACTTTGCGGGGAGACTTTGGCAGAATTGTAGTCGAAGGGGATGCCAGTATCCAGGATGCTGCAACGGTCCACGTATCGTCTTCGCATGACACCAAGATCGGGCGCGGATCAACCATTGCTCATGGAGCCGTCGTCCATGGTTGCCAGCTGGGCGAAAACTGCCTCATCGGAATCAATGCTTTAGTTCTTGATGGGGCGGAACTGGGTCACGAATGCTTTGTTGGTGCACTTTCGATGGTCGCGAACGATATGGCTGCACCGCCGCGCAGTCTTTTGCTCGGTGTACCTGCGCGTATTCGCAGGACTCTTTCGCCCGACGAGATCTCATGGCGCAACGATGGGAAAGGCGATTATCAGCTGCTTGCACGCGAGGCCATAAGAACAATGGTCGAATGTTCTCCCTTAGCCAGAGCCGAGCCTGACCGCGGACGAACCGATCTCACAGCCGAACGCGTGAGGCTAGCGAAGCACGCCCAGGCTACCGATTAGTGGGGCGAGCCAGCGTACCTGCGGCGAAGGGAATTAGTTCTGATCTGATTGCAGGGCATTCATCGCTTCGAGATGCCTTGCACCTTCGCCATCACTACGCCTATCGAGTTCATCAACAAGATGCGACAGCAAGGCACGCAACTGATCAAGTTCATCGGCAGGAAACGCTTTTTGAGCCTGAGCTTCGGTTGCCTTCGCCAGAGCAAATAGTTCGATCATGGATTCTCGACCCTGTCTGGTAAGGTCAATGATGCCCTCGTCGCTGACCACGATGCTCCCTTTACCTGTCAGTCGATCAATATCGACCGTCGTCCAGTGTCGACCCGAGTCAGCAATTACATCGTTAACCGCGTCGAGGGATTGGGCGCCCGCCTTCATAAGAACTGACATGGCATAATGATCAGCCTGGGTCACTCCCATCGATTTGGCTTCCCTTCGGACACTGTCCGTCATCAAGAAATAGGACCGCGCGATCAGATAGTTGAGATCGCGTCGGTTCTCGTCCGCCTGTTCAGAGCTTTGCCCTGTCTTGCGCGCGTATTTGCCTTGGTGGAAGAGGAGCGGCTCCTTTTCGGAATGGCTCAGTTCGAGAACTTCACCAACGAAGATGATGTGGTCGCCTCCATCGTAGCGATAGGCCGTCTGGCATTCGAAGCGCGCTGCGCAGTCTCGAAGCAATGGAACGTCGTTTCGCCCCCCTTCAGTTTCGATACCTTCGAACTTGTCGATCCCTGGTGTGGCAAAACGGTTAGATAAATCTTCCTGATCCGAGCTCAGAATGTGAACGGCGAAGGCACCGGTATTCATGAAAGCATCAATGTTGGACGATTTCTTGGCCAAGCTCCATAATACAAGTGGCGGATCGAGCGAGACCGAGTTGAAGCTGTTTGCTGTCAACCCAACGTTCCTGCCTTCGTGATTTGTCGTGACGATTGTCACGCCCGTAGCGAAACTGCCTAGCGCCCCCCTCAGTGCTTTTGCATCAATCACATTTTACTCCGCATCTCATCTTGCTTCGCTTGTTCGCGCAGCCACTGCCTATTGTCTGCTGGCGAATATAGAGAAACGAATCGGCCACAAACATATCCCACGATAGGCGTGAGCAATACCGC
>MDTG01388440.1_pt1 | contig 12118 bp, 12 predicted proteins | sample 811421 | NCBI WGS metagenome assembly MDTG01 (sample SAMN05326645, study PRJNA326480) | marine metagenome | isolation source: seawater | place: Pacific Ocean: South East | collected 2011
TGTATGTCGGTGTAGCTGTAGTTGTAAGTTACTTCACATCTCATTATTTATTCAGATGGAGAACGGCAATGGTTGAATGGTATCATAGTGTTTATGATAAAGCACGGAAAATAGAAGGAGCTGCTCAAAGAGTTCAAGAAGATACAATAAAGTTTTCTAGAATAATGGAGTCACTAGGTACAAGTTTAATTGAGGCTTTGATGATATTGATTGAGTTTATGCCTATATTGTTTGGGTTAAGTATTGGAATACCAATATTTTTTTTCGGAGACTGGGATTATGGATTAATAGTAGGAGCTCTAATTTGGTCTATTGGTGGAACAATTTTTTTAATTCTTCTTGGGTTAATTTTAAGATTAGTAGGTGTAGAATATGATCTTCAAAAAAAAGAGGCAGCATATAGAAAAATACTTGTAATTGCTGAAGATGATGGAACTATAAGACCAAAAACGATTGAAGAATTGTTCGATGGAGTAAGAAAAATTCATTATTTAAGCTATATAAGATATTTATATTTTAATATTGGAAGGATTGCTTATTTACAAGCTAACGTATTATCTGCGTATGTGTTTTTAGCACCTGCAATTGTTGCTGGCGCAGTAACACTTGGAGTTATGCAACAAATTATTAGAGCTTTTGGAAGAGTAGAGGGGTCTATGCAATATATTCTAAAAGCATGGCCAACAATCATTGAGCTCGCAAGTGTATATAAACGTTTAAGAGAATTTGAATATAAAATTTTACAAAAAGATTTTATAGATGAGAAAATTTAATGTCCATAGATAAAAAATTTGTTAATCAATTTGTAAACGTAACGAGTAAGGCTGCCTTAGCAGCTTATTATCTTGTGGGGAAAAAAGATAAGATTAAAGCAGATAAAGCTTCTGTAGACTCTATGAGATCTGAACTAAATAGTATGAATATAAAAGGCAGAATTGTAATTGGTGAGGGTGAATTAGATGATGCGCCGATGCTTTACATTGGTGAAGAACTTGGAAATAGTAGTGGCCCAAAATTTGATATAGCTGTAGACCCATTGGAAGGTACTAATTTTGTTGCTAATAATCTTCCAGGAGCTTTGTCTGTAATAGCTGTTGCTGAAAAAAATAAGTTATTTAATGCACCTGAAACTTATATGGAAAAAATATCAACTAATATAAAAGAAAAAAATGTAGTAGATTTAGATTTTTCTATAAATAAAAATATTTCTAACTTAAGCGATTATTTAAATAAAAAACCAGAGGATCTAACTGCATGTATTTTAGATAGACCTCGACACAAGAAAATAATCGACAATTTGAAAGAACTTAAAGTAAAAATTAAATTAATAACCGATGGTGACGTGTCTGGAGCATTATTAGTAACAGATAAAAAATATGATGTAGATATTTTTCTGGGCATTGGTGGTGGGCCAGAGGGTGTATTGGCTGCTGCAGCATTGGATGCTTTTAATTGTAATTTTCAAGGAAGATTTTTGTTTAAATCAGATAATGATAAACTTAGAGCAAAGAATATGGGTATTAAAGATTTTAATAAAAAGTATGAATTAAATGAAATTATACCCGGAGACTCCATTTTTTGTGCTACCGGCATTACTTCAGGTGATCTTGTTTCTGGAATAAAAGTTGAAAATAATCAATTTTTTTCAGAAACATTAGTCACACATAAATCATCAAATTTAACAAAAAAAGTAAAATTGAAAAAAAAAATTAAATGATATCAGTTTCCGGTAAAAACTGGGAAGAAATTCGTGTAAATAGAAGATTAATCGAGAAAGTTAAAGTTGACTATAATTTAAACGATATTCAGTCAAAATTAGTCGTTTCTAGAAATTTTTCAGATGAAGAAATTCTTTCAATTAGAAATAAATTAAACTTTAAAAATCCTTTTTTTAAAAATAAAGATTTTTTATTAGGATGTGAGTTATTAAAAAAACACATTATTAACAAAAAGAAAATAATGATTGTAGGAGATTATGATGTTGATGGATGTGTGTCCACATCCTTAATGGTAAATTTTCTTAAAAAAAATAACAATGATGTGAACTTTTATATACCTGATAGATTTGAGGATGGTTACGGTGCTAACAAAAAACTATTAATCAAGTTAATACCTAAATATAAACCACATTTAATAATTTTTCTTGATTGCGGCTCTAGTTCTCTTGAAGCAATTGAATATTCTCGAAATCTTAATATAAAATCTTTGATTATCGATCATCATAATATTCCACATCAATATCCGTCAGCTAATGTATTTATTAACCCAAAAAAAGAATTAAATAATAGTTATAATTATTTATGTTCAGCTTGTTTAACTTATTTTTTTATCGATTTATATATTAGCTTAAATAGATTGAAAATTTCATTTAAAGATAATCTTATATACGTTTTATTAGCTACTGTTGCCGATGTAATGCCTTTAAGAAAATTAAACAGGTTATTAGCATTAAATACTTTGAAAGATTTTAATTTAAATCAAAATTTTATATTCAAATATTTATCTAAGAATTTAAATTTAAAAAAAAAAATTGGAATAGAAGAATTGGGCTATTTAATTGCGCCAATTTTTAATTCAGCTGGCAGATTAGAAAATGCAAATCAAATTGTTGAATTACTAACAACAGATTCAATAAATAAATCTATCAAAATTCTAAATAGAATTTGCACTCTTAATACTAAAAGAAAATTGATTGAAAATAGAACATTTACAAAATTAAACTTGAATAAAATATCTAATCAAAAAGGAATAATTTTTATTTACGAACCTAATATATCCGAAGGTATAATTGGAATTTTAGCTTCAAAAATTTCAGAACAATTTTCAAGACCATGTATTGTTTTTACTAATTCTGGAAAAATTTTAAAAGGATCTGCTAGATCTAATATTGGTTTTAATATTGGAAATTATATTAACAAAGCATTGATAAATAAGATTTTGATAAATGGTGGAGGACATAATTTAGCTGCTGGAGTTTCTTTAACTCGTTCAAAATTAAATATCTTTAAAAATTTTTTGGATCATTTTTATTTAAAGAATAATAACTTTATCTCAAATATGTTTATTTCAAAAATATCTTTAACAACAGTAAATAAAAATTTTATTAATGGCATTAATTTATTAGGACCATTTGGATATCAAAATATCGACCCTATTTTTTTAATTGAAGATATTAAATTTAATAAACCTTTTTTAATTAAAGAGAAATTTATCTCTTGTTATATAAAATCAAAAAATAAAACTATTAAAGCTATATCTTTCAGTCATATAAATTCAGAAATTTCATATAACATTATTAATTTTAAAAAAAATGTTAATGTACTCGTTAAGATTAAAGAAAATAGATGGAATAATAAAAATTCAGTTCAATTAGAAATAATAGATATAATAAAAACAACTATTAACACTTGATTATTAAATATTTATGCAATAAAAAAACTTCAAAAATTGGTCCCTTCGTCTATCGGTTAGGACACGTGGTTTTCATCCTCGAAAGAGGGGTTCGATTCCCCTAGGGACCGCCACAATCGATTGCAAATTGAATAATTATTAGTATTAATAATTATGCATTATGTTTATTTGATCATAACGGAAAACAATAACAAGATTGTTTCATATGTAGGCTATACAAATAATTTAGATAATAGAATTTTACTCCATAATAGATCGAAAGGTGCTAAATTTACTAAAGGTCGTTCATGGAAATTGATTTATTATAAAGAATATAAAAATTTAAGCATTGCTTTAAAAGAGGAGTATAAATTAAAAAAGGATTCTAAATTAAGGAAAAAAATTAAAGAAAACTATATAAAAAATGAAAATTTCAGTTCTTCTCCCATATAAAGAAAATTTTTCTGAAAATTACGCAGGTGCAGTTTCATTGTTTGTAAAAGATATTGTTAAAAATAGTAAGTTTTTTAGATCAACATATATATTTGGTAATACAAAATATAAAAAACCATTTCTTAAAAATTATATTAATTTAAAGTTAAAAAAAAAATTATTCGAAAGTTCAAGTAAAGTTTATATAAAAGAATTTTTAGAAAAAGAAAAAAAAATAAATTCTGATATAATTGAAATTCATAATAGGCCCAATTATATTCAATATTTAAAAAATGTAGATAATAAAAAAATTATTTTATATTTCCACAATGATCCTTTGTCAATGAATGGATCTAAATCTGTAAAAAATAGAATTTTTTTATTAAACAATATTGATAAAATTTTATTCAATAGTAAATGGTCTCAAGAAAGATTTTTTATAAATATTTCAAATAAATATTTATTAAAACAAAAAACTTCAGTTTGTTATCAATCTACGAATAAAACAAAAATAGATTTTGATAAAAAAAAAAAGATAATTTCGTTTATTGGTAAGCTTAATAGTGCCAAAGGTTATGATATATTTGGTGAAACAATAATTAAAATTCTAAACAAATATAATGATTGGAAATCTATAGTTATCGGTGATGAAAGAAGAGAAAAACTGATTTTTAAACATAAAAATTTAAAAATAAAAGGTTACACTGGACATAAAATTGTTTTAAACAAATTAAAAGAAATAAGTATTTCAGTTGTATGTTCAAGATGGGAAGAACCATTTGGAAGAACAAGTCTTGAGGCTGCAAGTAGAGGTTCAGCAGTAATTATAAGTAATAGAGGTGGTCTACCCGAAACCTCCAAACATGCAATTATACTTAAAGAGCTTTCTTCAAATGAACTATTCTCTCAAATTGAGTCTCTAATACTCGACAAAAAGCGATTATTAAAAATACAAAAACTCAATTATAAAAATTTTATCTTTGATCATAATTATATTTCTAAATTAATTGATGATGTTAGGGAAAGTTTTGAAAATAAAAAATCTTTTTTTATTAAAAGAAATAAAAAATTTAAAATAATGCATATTACTAATTTCAATGAAAGATTTGATGGGAGATTACATTACAATACGGGTAGAAGACTAAATAATGGATTTATAAGAAATGGACATAACGTACTACCCATTAGTGATAGAGATATTATTCATAACAATAAAAGTTTCAAAGATTTTTCTGGAAAAAGGACCCTTGATACTAAAATAATAGGTTCATTTAAAAATTTTAAACCAGATATAGTAATTTTCGGTCATGCAGACCGAGTTTCAAACAATACTTTGGAAAGAATTAAAGAAATAGATAAAAATATAAAAATATCACAATGGTTTTTAGACCCTCTTTCGAAATTTGGTCCAGATCACATTAATAATACACGGCGAATTAAAGATAAGATTAAATATTTAGATACTACATTTTTGACAACTGATCCTAAATCTTTATCTATTGATTTACCAAATTCTTATTTTATGCCTAATCCATCAGATAAATCTTTTGAAGTTTTAGAAAATTATAAAAAAGATTGTACTTTTGATGTATTTTTTGCAATGAGTCATGGTGTCCACAGAGGTAATTTAAAAACAGGAAAAGATGATAACAGGGAAATCTTTATTAATAGATTAATTAATCTAAATAAGGATTTATTATTTGATGTCTATGGCATGAATAAGGTTCAGCCCGTTTGGGCTGAGGAGTTTATTAAAAAGATATCTAATGCTTATATGGGTTTAAATTTAAGTAGAGGAAAACCAATCAAATACTATAGCAGCGATAGAATTGTTCAGTTAGTCGGTAACGGACTTTTGACATTTATAGATAAAAAAACACAATTATCTGATTTTTTTACAGATGAAGAAATTATATTTTATAACAATATAGATGATCTAAGCTACAAACTAAACAAATTTAAAAAAGACAAAAAAATAGGAAAAAAAATTGCAGAAAATGGAAAAAAAAAATATTTTAAATTTTTTAACTCTGATTTAGTATCAGAATTCATTCTATCGAAAACTTTTGACTATAAATTAAAAAATAAAATTATTTGGGATTAGTTATGTTTTCTATAATTATACCAACTTTAAATAATTTAAATTATTTAAAATTGTGTATTGGTAGTTTAAAAAAAAATTCTAAATTCAAAAATGAGATCATTCCACATGTAAATATGGGCTCTGACGGTACTGTTGATTTTTTGGAAAAAAACAACATTAATTTTACATACACAAAAAAAAATGCTGGGATTTGCAAAGGGGTAAATTTAGCAACAAAAAAAGCAAATTTTAATTATGTGTTATATGCTCATGATGATTTTTACTTTTGTCCAGAATGGGATGCTATTTTGGAAAAAGAAATTAAAAAAATAGGTCATAATGAATTTTATTTATCAGGCACTATGATGAATAATGGACAAATTAAATTTAATTGTGGAAAGACTATTGAAGATTTTAATGAAAATAAATTCCTAAAAGAATACAAGGATCATAATTATTATGATTTTCAAGGATCAACCTGGGCTCCACATGTACTTCATATAAACACATGGAACAAAGTTGGCGGTTTTAGTGAAGAATTTTATCCTGGAACCGGTTCTGATCCAGACTTAAATATGAAGTTATGGAAAAATGGTGTTAGAATTTTTAAAGGTATCAATGATTTTAAAGTATATCATTTTGGGTCAATTGTTTCACGTAAATATTCTAAAGACTCAAAAATTAAAACTGAGTCAGGTAATTTAGGATCTAAAATTTTTTTAATGAAGTGGGGCATATCAATAAATTTTTTTAAAAAATTTATATTAAAATCTGATACAATATATAAAGAAGAGCTTCCTTTAAAAGTCTCATATAGTATTAAATATTTTATGAATTTGATTAAATGTAAAATTAATTATATTTATGTAAAATACATTTATAATTTCAAAAAAAAAAAAGATTTATTTAATGAAGTTAATTAACACAAAGATAAAAGGTCTTAAGATTATTAAAACCAAAATCTATAAAGATAAAAGAGGTTTTTTAAAGGAAGTTTTCAAAAAAAGAATTTTGAACAATAAAGATTTCCCTTTTGACATTATGTCACATTCTAAAAAGAATGTTTTAAGAGGACTTCATATTCAAACCAATAGACCACAAGCAAAGATTATTACTGTAACACATGGAAAAATTTTTGATGTAGCAGTTGATTTAAGAAAAAGTTCAAAAACTTTTGGAAAATATTATTCATTAATTATCTCTGATAAAGATGATTTTTCCTTTTATATACCTGAGGGTTTTGCTCATGGTTTTATGTGTCTTTCTAAAGAATGCACTGTAAATTATAAGTGTTCAAATTATAGAGATCAAAAATCTGAAAAAACAATTTCATGGAATGAAAAAAAAATGAATATTAAATGGCCATTAAAAAAACCAATATTATCAAACAAGGATAAACTTGGTTTGAGTTTAAAGGATTTCAAGGAGTTGTATTAAAATGAGATTTGAGGAAAAAATGAAGAATAAATATCTTTACAAGAAAGGATATAACTTATTTAAATTATTTTATTTTTTATATCAATTTTTAAAATCCAAAAAAATTCTTAAACAAAAAATTTTTTACTCTAACTGGGGTATTGACATGATGGCGGATGAATTTTTTAAAAAAAAAAATAAAGGTTTCTACATAGATGTAGGATGTCATCAACCAATACTTAATAATAATACTTATCGATTGTATAAAAGAGGTTGGACAGGTATCAATATAGACTTGGATTATAACACAATTGATATGTTTGATTTTTTTAGAAAAAAAGATCTTAATATTCAAGCTGGAGTCTCCGATACTATAGAAGAAAAAAATCTTTATTTTTTTCATAATAGGTCAGCCATTAACACATTGTCTGAAACTACTGGAACAAAAGCTAAAGAAGTTAGAAAAATTACAACCACCACTCTTAATAAAATTATTGAAAATAGTAGATTTAAAGATTTAGAGATTGATTATATTTCTATAGATGTTGAGGGCCATGAACTTAGTGTTCTCAAAGGTTTAAATCTTAAAAAATATAAACCAAAATTAGTAATATTAGAGTTAATAGATCCTTCTATTAAAGAATTTCACCAACAAAAAATTCAAAATATAATTAATTCAGAAATTTATAATTACATGAAAAAAGAAGACTATAAGTTGATTAATTGGATACACGACGATCTGGTTTTTGTTCCAAATGAAATAGCTATCCAGTTTTAGTTAATATGAATATTTTATTCTATACTAACTCAAAATTAAGATCAAAATCTTTGGGTGGTATAGAATCATTAAATTTAAGTTTAACACAATTCTTAGCTAAAAAAAATTATAAGATTTATCTAGCATCAATATGTAAAAAAAGTTTTTTAAAAAATAAGGTAAATTTTATTCCGATTGATAATTTAAAAAAAAATCCAAACAGATATAGATTTGACATTATTATCGGTTCAAATGATACAACCTTGTATTCTTATTTTGATAAATCTAAAAAAATTTTATGGCTACACAATAAATTACAAATTGAAAAATCATTAAGAAAAAAAAATTTTTTTCCTATAAATTATCATAGACCGATTGCAATTTTTGTTAGTGAATACTTAAAAAATAAAACAAGTAATTTTTTTTTATTCAAAAAAAAAGAAGTAATTCCTAATTTTCTTACAAATGATTTTTTAATAAATAGAGTTAATCTAAATAGAAAAAAGATTTTTGTATGGTCTGTACAAAGAGATAGGGGATTAGATGAAGTTATTAAAATCTGGGTAGATAATATATTTATTAAAGATAATTCAGTTAAATTATTTATTTTTGGAATTAATAAAAAATTTTCTAAATCTAAATTATTTTTTTTTAAATCTAAAAATATTTTCTTTTATGGTCGAGTATCAAAAGTACAACTTAAAAAAACCTATCAAGAGTCTTTAGCAATGATTTGTTTAGGTTATGATGAAACATTCTGCCTTAATGCTTTAGAGGCAAACGCATGTGGCTTACCTATAATTACTTTTGCTAAAACAGCATTAAAAGATTATTGTATATCTAATTATAATAGTATTATAGCAAATGATTTTAATGACCTTAAAAGTAAAATTTTCTACATTCTATCATTAAATAAGAATAAAAAAAAAAAACTAATAATTAATTCATTTAATCATTCAAAAAAATATCATTTAAAAATCGTTTCAAATAAATGGTTAAATTTATTTAAAAGTATATGAATATCTATAATGAAATAACAATAATAATTGTTAGTTATAAAAGTGAAAAATTAATCATAAAAAATTTAAATGTTTTAAAAAAATTTCCAACTATTATTGTGGATAATTCTAATTCTAAAAATTTAAATTCTATTATTAGTTCATATAATAATATCAAATTAATTAACCCTAATAAAAATTTAGGTTATGGTAGTGCTAACAACTTAGGAGTTTCAAATTCTAGAACTCCTTACATTTTGATTATTAACCCAGATATTCTTCTTGATGAGAAATCAATCATAAAACTTCATTCATCTTTTGAAAGCAATATTGAAAATGCTGGAGTTTTGGGCCCATCCTTGTACGATTCTAATATGAAGCGAAGAACCAATGGTTCAATTTCATATGTTAAAAGAACTAGAGGGAAAAAGTTATCGAATTTTACAAATAATATACCCCTTGGAAATATCTGTTGTGATTTTTTAGTTGGTTGCTGTCTTTTAATGAAAAAAGATTTTTTTGATAAATTAGGAGGTTTTGATGAAAATTTTTTTATGTACTTCGAAGATAATGATTTGTGCGATCGGGTCATAAAGAATGGTAAAACTGTTATGGAAATACCCATGGCTAAAATTATTCATTTAGAAAATTCCTCCACACAACAAAGTTTTTTTCAAGACACAAAAATGGCCATTATTCATAAAATATCATCCTATATCTATCTTAAAAAAAATCTTCCAAATAAATTTTTTATAATACATTTAATATTCAATTTTTTTGATTATTTTCAGAGATTTATAATTAATTTTTTATTATTTAGATTTAAGAAATCATTCAAAAATTTTTTGCGTATAGTTTCAATTTTTTTATATTTAACATCTATATACAAGTATATTTACTAATTTTTTGAAAGACAAATTTGAATTATATCTTCACTTTGTTTAATGCATTATTTTTGAATATATTGGCTTCTCTAATGTATCTTCTGACCATCTGCGTTGTTTTATGCCCAGTCATAGCCATTATACTTCGTTCATCTGCTCCCGACTCAGCAGCTACTGTTGCAAAACCTGATCTTAAACTATGACCTGCAAAATTTTTATTTTCTATGCCAGCTAATTTTAGATACTCTTTCATTAGTAAAACTACAGATTGATCTGTTAATCTATTGTCAGTTAAAGATGAACCTTTAGAAAATCTTCTAAAAATAGGTCCAGATTTTATTTTAGAAATTTCCAACCATTTTTTAAGATTAACTACAGGACAATAGTTTTCATTATTAAAGTGGGGCAGTCCTTTAATCATTCCCTCACCAAATTGATCAGTTTTAGATCTTCTGATTGTAATTTTAAGCCCTTCAGGAACAAATTCTAAATCCTCATAATCAATTGAAATAAGCTCTGTTCGTCTAAAACCCCCTCCAAAACCAATTAGAATTATTGACTTATCTCTTAACTTCTTAATTTCCTCAATCTCTTGTTTATCTATTACATTAACTATTGATTTTAAATGATTGATTAATATGGGTTTTTTTCCTTTTTGAATACTCCCTTTAACCCTTTTTATACCCATTAAATTTTCAATAATTATTGGATGTTTTGTATCTAAATAATATCCTTTTAGTTTATGAACCACGCTTATGGACACTAATCTTCTTCTTAAAGTGCTAATTTTTGAATTTTTAGAAAGGTGAGTAAGGTATAAAGAAACTATTTTAGGCTCTGATGGTAAAGACTTTAGACTATGTCTGGCACAAAAAGCTCCAAAATCTTTAAAATCTGATTTATAAGCTCTTAAAGTATTATTTGCTTTAGAGCTTTTAAGATTATTTAAAGTTTCTTCATGTAGTGATTTTAGATCAGTAGTTAGTTCATTCATATAATTACTATTGATAACAATTAATTATCATTAGTAATATATTAAGTGATTTTTAATGTCAATAGTTTAAATTAAAAATTTATGGGTTCGATTGATGGAGAAATTCCTGCCGTATGGTTTTTAATTAGCTCGATTGGTTTTGTTATATTAACTTTTATACAATATCGAAACACTGGCAAAAGTTTCAATACGATATTTTTGTCTATAATGGCAATTATATTCTTTATAAGTTATATAATTTTAATGATCCCACGCTAGAAATCAGTGAAAGGAACAAAATTTCAATTAAAAGTCTGGAACTACCTTAAAAAAATACCAAAAGGCAAGGTAAAAACCTATAAACAAGTGGCTATTGGGATAAAAAGCCCTAAATCAGCTCGTGCTGTAGCCAATGCTTGCGCTAAAAATCCATATGCCCCGAAAATACCTTGTCACAGAGTGATTAGGTCTGATGGAGCTATTGGAGGCTACTCTGGTAGAGGTGGAATTAGAGAAAAGCTCAGATTACTTAGATCTGAGAAGGTAGCGATTTAGCCCTATTTTAAGACTTTTTTACATTAAAAATGTCAGTAAAATCAACGTTTTTTGATCTATTTACCTCATTTACTCCTAAATAGTATAATTCACCTTTCAGTTGTGCCGTATATGAGACTACACCTAAAATTGACCCCTCTATGGCCGTTTAAATGGTATATTCAATTAGTGCATCGCTCTACTATTTAACTATATCAACGATTTTTATCCAACCTACTTTTCAATCAATTTAATATATGAAGTGTTAAAAAAGCCGCCATTTTATTTGATTATTTAATGTTTTTCATAATTTTGCATAAACTCAGAACCTTTTACAGTAATTAAGTATATTTAAATTTTGAATAGGGCTAAAATCTATAATAATCAAAATAATTTAACAGTTTAAAAATATTAATAAAAACAATATTTTAGCTAATATTATTAAAGTAATACTTTAAATATTAGTAAATAAAAGTAACCTATTATTTGATTTTATTAACTAAGTTCTCTCTTCTTGAGATGTAAATACCACTTAATACGATAATGAATAATCCTAAGAAAGTCCAATTATCAGGAAAATCACTAAAGAAATAATAGCCTATTATAATGTTTGTAATAATCTCAAAATAGCTGAATGGTGCAAGTTTAGAA
>MDTG01143275.1_pt1 | contig 12117 bp, 10 predicted proteins | sample 811421 | NCBI WGS metagenome assembly MDTG01 (sample SAMN05326645, study PRJNA326480) | marine metagenome | isolation source: seawater | place: Pacific Ocean: South East | collected 2011
TAGCATCAGTCATTGCTCCACCATTAGTGAAGTTTGTCCATTTAACTGGAACTCCTAATGCTTTTTCGTACATTCCTTTAACTTTATCTTCTTGGTTAGGAGTTGGCCATTCTAAGAAAAATGCAACTCTAACTTCATTAGCAGCTGCATTAGCAACCGAAATGCTTAAGTTAAGAGCAACAATACATCCTAGAATAAAACTTATTATTTTTTTCATTTATTCCCCTTTTTATTAATTAATAAAGGGCATATTTAATTTCAATTTTTAATAGTTGTAAACTTAATAAATTTAATATTTTTAATACAACTCTAAATTGTATAACTTTAATTAATTCAACACATATCGAAATAATCTTGTAGTTAAAATTTTTTTTTTAGTCTAAAAATTCTAAATAATTTAATAAAAACTTATGAGTTCAGAAAATAGACCTTCAGTTCCAAATTCACTTAATGAACATTGGATGCCATTTACATCTAATAGAGATTTCAAAGCTAATCCTAGATTAATAACAGAAGCTAAAGGCGTATATTTAAAAACTCACCATGGAAAAACACAAATTGATGCTAGTTCAGGATTATTCTGCAACCCTTTAGGTCATGGGAGAGAAGAAATAACAGAAGCAGTAACTAAACAGTTAAAAACTTTAGATTATGCGCAACCATTCCAACAAGGATTTGGAGGATCGTTTGAATTAGCTACTAAAATAGCAAAACATACTCCAGGAGATTTAAATAAAATTTTTTATACAATTTGTGGATCAACAGCAGTAGAGACAGCAATAAAAATTGCAATAGCTTATCATAGAGCCAAAGGTGATAGTAAAAGATTCAGATTTGTTGGAAGAGAAAGAGCTTACCACGGAATGAATATTGGAGCAACTTCGGTGGGAGGTATGATTAATAATGTAAAAACTTTTGCAAGCGTTTTAATGCCAGGAGTTTTACATATGAGACATACTCATTTACCTGAACATAAATTTATAAGTGGTCAACCAGATACCGGAGCTGAACTTGCAAACGATTTAGAAAGAATTTGCCAAAACTTTGGAGGCGAAAATATAGCTGCTTGTATTGTCGAACCTGTTGCTGGTTCAACAGGTTGTCTAGTGCCACCAAAAGGTTATTTAGAAAGACTTAGAGAAATATGTGACAACCATGGAATATTATTAATTTTTGATGAAGTTATATGTGGTTGGGGTCGAATGGGATCAGTATTTGCTTCACAAGAATTCGGAGTAGTTCCTGATATGATGACATTGGCGAAAGCTACTACAAACGGAGTTGTTCCTATGGGAGTCGTAGCCTGTAAGGATGAAATGTACGATGCTCTTATGGACTCTTCTCCACAAGGAGCTATTGAATTATTTCATGGCTATACTTATTCAGGCATTCCAGTTTCTGTTGCTGCAGCTTTAGCAGTACAAGAAATTTTTGAAAAAGATGATATATTTAATAAAGTAAAAGGAATGGTAGAGTACTTTCAAAAAAGTATATTTTCACTTAAAGACCTTGACTCAGTAGCTAATATCAGAGGACAGGGATTAATGGCTGGAATAGATATGAAATTAAACACAAAACCAGGTAAAGCAGGGTTTGAAACTTTTAAAGCATGCTATGATGTTGGAGTTAATTTTAAAGCAACAGGTGACTGTTTGATTATAGCGCCACAATTTATATGCGAAAAAAAACATATTGATGAAATTATTGATAAATTAAGAACAGGGATTACAAATTATCAAAAAAATCAAAAGAACTAATTTTCGTTAAAAAATTATGAAAATAGGTGTTCCAAAAGAGATTAAACCACAAGAAAATCGAATAGGATTAACACCAAACAGCGTTAAGATTTTGACTTCGAATGGTCATGAAGTTATGGTTGAAAATAATGGTGGATTTGAAGCTGGTTTTTATAACGATCAGTATAAAAGTGCTGGCGCAAAAATAATAGATAAAGCATCAGATATTTTTAATGACTCAGACATAATTGTTAAAGTTAAAGAACCATTGTCTAATGAAGTAAAAATGATTAAACAAAATCAAATTGTATTTACTTATTTACATTTGGCAGCTGCAAAAGAATTAACAGAAGGTTTGATTAAATCAAAATCAGTTTGTATAGCTTATGAAACTGTTACTGATAATACAGGAAAATTACCTCTTTTAGCTCCAATGAGTGCAGTTGCTGGAAGAATGTCAGTTCAAGCAGGAGCTCATTGTTTAGAAAAAAATCAAAAGGGCAGAGGGTTATTATTAGGAGGGGCTCCAGGAGTTGACCCAGGAAATGTTGTAATTTTAGGAGGAGGTGTTGTAGGGGAAAATGCAGCTATAATAGCCACCGGCATGAGAGCAAAAGTAAATATTGTAGATAAGTCAGAAAAAAGATTGAAACAATTAACAGAAATGTTTGGAGATAAAATTATACCAAATTTAAGCGATAAAACAGATTTAGAAAAATTAATTTCTGAGTGTGATCTTTTAGTTGGAGGAGTATTGATACCGGGAGCAGAAGCTCCAAAGCTTGTTACAAAAGAAATGTTAAAAAAAATGAAAAGAGGATCAGTTATTGTAGATGTTGCAATTGACCAAGGAGGATGTGTCGAAACTAGCAAACCAACTACTCATGCAAACCCAACTTACATAGTAGACGATGTTGTTCATTATTGTGTGGCAAATATGCCAGGAGGAGTTCCTAGAACTTCAACTTTAGCTCTCAATAAGGCAACATTACCTTTTTTGTCTAAGCTAGCTCAAAATGGATATAAAAAAGCATTATCAGAAGATCCTAATTTTTTAGCTGGACTTAATATTTGCAAGGGAAGTGTGACATATAAAGCAGTAGCAGATGTTTTTGGACATAAATATATTTCACCTAAGGAGTTAATTTTATAATGTACAGACCTTTACCGGATGGATTAACGATAAAAAACTCACCTATTGAAGGACTAGGTTTGTTTGCCACAAAAGATATTAAAAAAAATACATTCATTGGCGTAACACATGTTAGGGACGAACAATTTGAAAATAAATACATCAGAACACCTGTTGGGGGTTTTTATAATCATTCAAACAATCCAACTGTTATAAGAATGGTTTCAGATGTATTACCAAAACTTGAATTCGGAGATCCTGTAGACCCAGATATTAATAGTAAAAAATTAAGAGATGGAAAAAACGATAGAGAAAATATGTATTACAATCTTCATGAAAAAAGTGATGCAAAATATATGTTCATGGTTTCTATAATAGACATTAAAGCAGGTGAAGAACTTACAGCAAACTATAATCTTTATACTTATCCTAAAACAGGTATAGGGATACAGATGATCTAAAAAATTTTAAATTATCATAAAAATTTATGCAAATTTTGAATGATAAAACATGCGGTTGGATTGATTATAGTAAAAGATTACAAACCAAAACTTTAAATAGTAATATTAATTGCGATTACTTAATAGTTGGCGCTGGATTTACAGGATTATCAGCTGCAAGAAAACTTGCTGAAATAAATAAAAGTAAAAAAATTATTTTAATTGACGCACAGTTTGCAGGCGAAGGTGCTAGTAGTAGAAACTCAGGTTATCTCGTTGATACAACTTTAAATGATGGTTTTACCTCAGATAGAAATATTAATAATTATAAAAAAAAAACACAAATTTATGATTTAGGAATAAAAGCTGTAAAAAAATTTATTAAAGAATTTCAAGTAAATTGTGATTGGAATGAATCTGGGAAATATTTTGCTTCATCAAAATTAGAAGATGAAAATGTAGCAAAAAAGTTTAGTGATTTATTAAATAAATTAGATTTTCAAAATAATATTTTATATCAGGAGGATCTTAAAAAAAGATTAGGTACAAATTTTTATAAAATAGCTGTTTATACCAAAGGAGGAATTTTATTAAACCCTGGAAAGTTAATTAGATCAATGATTAAAGCTTTGCCAGACAATGTTATTTTATTTGAAAATACAACTTTATTAAAATGGAAAAAATTAAAAGATAAAGTTCATTGTACATTTGAAAAACACAATATTGAAACCAATAAAATTATTTTTTGTACAAATGGTTTTTTAAGTAAATTAGGTATAAAAAAAAGATACAATTTTCCAATCACTCTTACAGCTAGTATGACAAGATCTTTAAATGATGAAGAATATAAAATAATTGGCCAACCAAAAGAATGGGGAGTTTTACCAATCAGACCAATGGGAGCAACAATAAGAATGACAAAAGATAGGAGAATTTTAATTAGAAATACTGCAGAAATAAGAAACCCAGAAAGCATGTCCAAAACAGAATTAAATAAAAGAATTTATTTTCATAAAGTTGGAATAAAAAAAAGATTTCCTGATTTGCCGCCAGATATAATTAGTTCAAGCTGGTCAGGAGTAGTTTGTAGAAGTGGCAATAGTTCTCAAATATTTGAGAAAATTGATAATAATATTTATGTAGCAGGATGCTATAATGGATCCGGTATAGGACTTGGAACATTGTTCGGTGAACAGATTGCATTAATGGCTGAAAATGAAAATTCCGAGGAGATATCGATAATTCAAAGTAAAAAACAACCAAATTGGCTTCCACCACAACCATTTTTAAATGTGGGTATATTTACAAGATTACTTTTTGAGAAAATAATTGCTAAAAGTGAAATCTAAATGAAAAAAGAATTACCAAAAAGTTGTAAAGTAGTTGTAATTGGAGGTGGTGTATCGGGCTGTTCTACCGCATATCATCTAGCAAAATTCGGATGGAAAGATACAATATTAGTTGAGAGAGATCAGTTAACTTCTGGTACCACATGGCACGCTGCAGGTTTAGTTAGCCAACTTGGTCCATCAGCTGCAATTACAAAAATAAGAAAATATTCATTGGAACTTTATAAAAAACTTGAGAAAGAAATGGATTTTTCGAGTGGCTTAAAACTAAATGGTGCGTTATCTATAGCGACTACACAAGGAAGATGGCAAGAACTGCAAAGGCAAGCAACCACAGCTCAATTATTCGATGTAAATGTTGAGGTTTTGAATATTGATAAAATAAAAAAGATTTATCCAATAATAAATAATGAAAATATTAAAGGAGGTATCTTTATGCCCGGAGATGGTCAAGCCGATCCTATCGGAGTAACAAATCTGCTTGCTAAGGCAGCAAAAAAAGAAGGAGTGAAAATTTATGAAAATTCTCCTGTAGACAATATAATTAAAAAAAATGGAAAAATTTCTGGCGTTGTTATTAAAGATCAAACAATCGAATGTGAATATGTAGTGCTTGCAACTGGAATGTGGTCTAGACAAATTGGTGAGGATATGGGTTTCAGTATTCCATTGTATCCAGCTGAACATTTTTATGTGATTACAGAACCAATGAACAATTTACCTAAAAATATTCCAGTACTAAGAGATTTTGATGATAGCTTATATCTTAAAGAAGACGCAGGAAAAATGTTAATAGGTATTTTTGAAGGCAAATCTATTCCAGCATTTAATAAAACAAATAGAGTTCCAGAACATTTTTCTTTTGGAGAATTTCCTGAAAATTTTGACCATTTCGAACCTTATTTAGCAGCAGCAATGAAAAGAGTTCCAATATTAGAAAAAGTAGGAATTAGAAAGTTTTTTTCAGGACCTGAATCTTTTACACCAGATACAAATACACTCTTAGGAGAAGTCCCAGAGGTTAGAAATCTTTTTGTTTGTTGTGGTTTAAATAGCATTGGTATTGGAAGCGGAGGAGGCATTGGTAAAGCGACAGCAGAATGGATGATGAATGGTCATATTAATGAAGATTTATTTATATATGATATAAAAAGATTTCAGAAATTTCATTCAAATATAAAGTTCATTACTGAAAGAATTACAGAAACCCTAGGAGATTTATATGGAATGCACTGGCCATATAAACAACATAAAACATCAAGAAATCAAAAATTACTACCTTATCATGAAGAATTAAAAGCAGCAGGAGCATGTTTTGGAGTTTCATCGGGATATGAAAGACCAATGTGGTTTGCATTAAAAGATGATAAACCAGAATTTAAATATAGTTATAATTATCAAAATTGGTATCCAGCTGTAGAATTTGAAACAAAGAATGCAAGGAAAAATATTGGATTATTTGATCTAACAGCTTTTTCAAAGTACGATTTAAAAGGAGAAAAAGTTCACAGTGAATTACAGAAAATTTGTACTGCAAATATTAAAAAAGAAATAGGCAAAACTACATACACGCAAATGTTAAACAAGGATGGAGGTATTGAAACTGATTTGACAGTAGTTTGTATGGATAATAATTATTTTAGAATAATAACTTCAGCAGCAAATAGGGAGCATGATAAATTTCATATTTTAAAAAATTTATCTAAAGAAATAGATTTTAAAGATGTAACCGACGATATAGCGTGTCTTGGTTTATTCGGGCCAAAAAGTAGAGAGTTAATATCAAAATTATCCAAAGATGATTTTTCAAACGAAAACTTTAAATTTGGAAACAGTAAAATGATCAACATAAATAGTCGAAAAGTATGGGCTCAAAGATTATCATATGTAGGAGAATTAGGTTATGAACTTTATATCAACATGAATGAAGCAAAAGAAATATTCAATAAAATAATTATAGAAGGAAAACAATTTGGAATTTCACTTTGTGGCATGTTTGCACTGGATACAATGAGAATGGAAAGTGGATATGTTCATTGGGGCCACGATATTTCTCCAGAAGAAAATCAATACGAAGCAGGATTACAATTTACAATTAGCTATAAAAAAAATATAGATTTTATTGGAAAAAAAGCCTTACTAAAAATTAAAGAAAATAAACAAAAAAAAAAATTAATAATGCTTGCACTTGAAAATAGCCAACCGGGAAATCCTTTGTTGTTACACGATGAGCCAATTTATTTAGAAAATAAAATTGTAGGAAGAACTACCTCAGGAAACTATTCTTTTAATTTTAATAAAAATTTAGCTTATGGATATGTAGAACAAAATATCAAGAATGATAAAGAAATATATATAGAGGTAGAAAAGAAAAAATATAAAGCAAATATTTTATCGGCACCTTTAAATAAAAAAAATATTAAAACTATTTAAAATCAATTTTTAGTTGCATTTAAGTAAAATTTTTTATCTATATAGGTAAAATTAATTTAAATTGCTAAATATTTTAATTGTTTATGTAAAAATGTTTATTTTTATAGCTTTTACAACATCATCTTTATTGACCTATACAACCTAGTTGAGAAGAAAAAAATTTACAACTAACGTAATGCGTGATTAAATTAAATTATAAAAAAGGGATATGAGCTCAGAAAATAAAAATTTAACAGACGGTGTAGGTCTAAATAGCTTTGTAAGGAAGATTGAGACTAAATCAAAAAGTGTAAATATGAGAAATTTGCTTAATAGATATAAAAAAGAAAGAGCAAAAGAAAGAACAGAAACAGTTATTTTCGTAGGTTTAGCTTGCGCATTAGTAATTATATCAGGCTTAATTATTTCTCTTTAAAAGTTCTTAAGACAAATCAATTCACATGCTAATAGAACATAGTTTATCGATAAATTTATCATCGAATTTATTATTGTAATATTTAATATAATTTCTGTAAGTCAAGTCTGGTAAAAAATTTTCTCCATTACCACATATAAGCTTCATACTAGATTGTTTTGAAAAATAATAATCAAAGTTTTTGTAACGCTTTTCAAGTAAAAAAATATTACAATATAAAAAATAAAAAACTAACGGAATAAGAATAGTTATAGAAATTTTTTTTGGAAAATTTTTTAAGTAATATCCTAAAACAATAACATAAGGTACCACTACATATGTTTCATAATACCATAACATGGAATTACCATCTCTTAAATTAAGAATATAAATTATGGACAATGTTCCTAGGAACATTAAAATTTTATTTATGTATTTAACTTTTAAACTATTTGTGAAATCAAAATAAATAGAAACAGACATAATTAAAAATAGTGATATCAGTTTAATAAAATTATAGTGATATTTACTTATAGCTATGAAAAATAAATCATAAAAATATTCAAAACTAATTATTGTTTTTGAATATAAGATTGGAAGGTTAATCATATGATGTTCGGCCATATAATGTATGGGATTGGTTAATCTCAATAAAATGTATTGACTGATTTCCATTAAGTTAATCAAATCAAATATTAAAGTAATCGTAATAGATAAAATATAACCGATAAAAAAAAGTGTTAAATAAACAAAGAAAATTTTTACCTTATTTAATTTAAAATTAGTAAGCATTAAACATAGAAACAAATAAAATATATTTGAAATAAAAAATACTGTTAAATCTAGATATCTAATTTTTTCAAATCTATCAAAAGTTTGGAGTTTTATTTGTAAAACAAAATAAGAAAAAAAAATTATAAAATAGATAAAAATTAAATAAGTATCAAATTTTTTAGATAGACTATTAATATTATTCTCTTTAATTTTTTTATTAAAAAAAAATAAATAAATCAATACTTGCATTCCAAATAGGAAGATAATTTGTATTTTTGCTAACATAGCAAAACCAAAAAAAATTCCACTAAAGATAATCATAAAGTTTTGTCTATTTTTAAGGAATTTGATCTGGAATAATAATGATACTAAAAAAAATAAAATCGACAAATTTTCACTCCTTAAAAAGAAAAATGACTCTGTATAATTTCCACAAAAAATTAAAATTAAACAGCATAATGAAGATGTTAAGTTATCAAAATTAATTTCTTTTAAAACTTTGAATAGAAAATAAACTAATAAAATATTAAATAAGACATTTGTATATCGACAAAAAAAATATAATTTTTGTAATTCTTGATGTGGATTTTCTAAATTTATAATTTCATTAATATTTGGAATAGGCCCAATACCAAATAATGAAAAAAATTTAATTAAAAATGCGTTTATAAAAAAAGTTGTATAAGCTGGATGATCTCTATATTCTTGTTCATACCCAGAGGCCATTAAAATACTATTATAGGTTATCATTATATCTTGATCTAAAATTGTACTCCAATGAAAGTAACTCATCTGCCTATAACTAATAAACAAGGTAAAAATAGAAAAAATAATGAAAAGAATTCTTAAAGTATTATTATTTATATTAGTCATTTGTGCGAATGAAGTTTATATATAGCAGAATATAATCATGAATAAAATAACAGTTGTAATACCTACATTAAATGAATTTGAAAGTTTAGATGTACTTTTAAAAGAAATTCATGATATTAAGTTTAAAGAAGTCATAGAAGAGATTATTGTTGTCGATGCAAATTCAACAGATGGAACATTGGATGTTGCAAAAAAATATAAATGCAAAATTATAAATCAAAATAATAAGGTTGGTTATGGTTCTGCTATTGTTGAAGGTATTAAAAATACGAAATCTTACTTTGCTGTAATTTTAGATGGAGATGGATCAAAAAATCCTTCTTATATAATAGATTTATACAATGCAATTCAAAAAAATAATTGTGATTTTATATTTGCAAGTAGATACGGAAAAGATTGTGGTAGTTTAGATGATACTCTTCTGACTTTTATTGGTAATAGAATCTTTACCTTATTAGGTAAAATTTTTTTTAATGTAAAAATAAATGATATTTTGCATACATTTTTTATATGTAAAACAGAAAGTTTTAATGCAATTAACTTTAAATATACTGATTTTTCTTTTTGTGTAGAATTACCTATACTTGTAAGCAAATTAAAAATATCACATGATCAGATATCATCTCATGAAAGAAAAAGAATATCTGGAAAAGTAAAGGTGAATTCTTTTGTAGATGGTTATAAAATACTGAAGTCTATGATTAAAATCTTTTTTAGTTAATCATATAAGCTTATTCTAATAGACCAATTTTTTAATTCTTTTTTTTGAAAATTGAATGTAATTATTATTAATTTCTGTACCTATACCAATCATCCCAAGTTTTACTGCAGAAACTAAAGTTGTGCCCGTGCCTACAAAAGGATCATAAACAACACTGCCTTTTTTAATACCACTTAATTTAATACATTGTTCTGATAGTTTTTCTGGAAACGTTGCCGGATGATTAGCTCTACTATTTTTTCTAAAATTGTGACCATCTTCAACACCTACTTGTTTTGAAAGTTTACTTGTAGGCGTATAAGGAATAAACCAAGCATTACCAATGCATTTTTTTTTCTGTGGTTCATATGGTATTTCCTTTAAAAGTTGTTTAACTCTTTTTTCAAATTCTTCTTTTTGAGCTTTTGTTGCATTAGCTAAAACATCTTTATAATTTTTAAATTTCATTCTTTTTGCAATTTTCCGTCTAGTTACTGCTCTGTGTCTATTTTCACTATAAAGTTCAGGATAAATTGGATGAGTTTGATTTCTTTGACCAATGGCCAATCTATCTACTGCAACATCACCCTTTTTTGTAAAGTGAAAAACACTTTCTGTAGTAGCGCTTGTGTATCTTTTTGAAGTAATTGGTTTGTATTGACCATGACCAAAATTATTCACCACAATGTGCTTTACCCAAGTAAATTGATTTTGTAACACAAAGTACTTTCTAAAAACTTGAGCAACATCCATTGCTACAAATGGATCAGAATTTGAATAACCCATATTTAAAAATAATTGACCTTTGTCTTTTAGAACTTTTTTGATTGATTTTGCAACTTCGGCTAACCAAACCAAGTAAACTTTTCTTGGAGCAGAGTCATCGTAATTCCCATATTTAACATTTAAATTATAAGGTGGAGAAGTGACAATACAGTCTATAGATTTAGGATTTTGCGAATTCATCCACTTAATACAATCCTCTTTAATTATTCTGTAATTTTTTTTCATAATTTTCTAAAATATTAATTATTTTATCAGTATTTCCAACACTGATTCTGTCTGAATGATATCTTACATGTTTTTCTAGTATTGGGATATTTCTTTCACCTTCTTTTCCATCTGATATACAAAAAAAATTAATATTATTATCATTTGCTTGAGAATATTTTTGTGCTTGTTCGAGCCATCTTTTTGCTTCATCTAGTTGATGTTTAGTTGTAGCAGTTCCTTGTTCTTTAGAAAATTTCATAAAACCATAAAAAATTATCTTTTCTAGCGGTTTTTTTGTTTTTATAACAACATCAACACTCCTTGCATTTGGTGAAAATTTTTTTTTAAGTTTTTTTATGTCAACTATATCTTCGCCATCAATAACAATTTCTCCTTCTTTTGGATGTTTAACATCCCAATATTCACTATTTAATTGTTCTTCCAACATCATTAATTGATTTTTTTGATGCATACTCTGTCTGGTTGGTTGACGACAAAACTCAAGTTGTATTTCTCTTGGACAATTAATTAGTAAATTAGCAAAATTTTTTAAATGATGTAATTTTAGATTTTCTCTAATTTTCAAATTATATTCTTCCGATCTCATATCCCATATTTTTTCACCAAGTGTAGATATTCGATCTTGGAAAAATTGTTTAGATGTTTTGGGAGAGGGTGGATTTTTTATATTTTTGTTAACTTTCTTTTCATTAATATATTTTATCTTATAGTTATTTGACTTACTGAGAGATATAAAAAAATCTTTATCGTTATCTTCTAGAGAAATTAAAAATTTCCACGCCTCTAAGTCTTCAACTAGATTTTGATTTCTTTTTTTATTATTTGAGTCGAAATGTATTTTTTTTGGGTCCATAGTTAACGAATCTAATAATTACTATATAACGCTATCTTAGAAAATGTTTATTGAATTTAAAAAAATAAGTAGTATAAATCAACACTAATTGAATGGCGGGGTAGCTCAGTTGGTTAGAGCGCGGGACTCATAAGCCCGAGGTCAGTGGTTCGATCCCACTTCCCGCTACCATTCTGGAACGTTTAGTCAATTCCTGACTCACATATGACACACTTAGAAACGGAATTTTGAGAACTCGGGAAGTTCTTTTGATTAGACTGGTTTGTAATTAATTTCTTTGCAGATTTTGATAGCCTTATCAATTGATGGTAAGAAATTTTCTAATTTCCATCTGTTAATAGTTATATCAAAATATTTTGCAGCTTTAAAATTTAAACCATCTACTATTTCTATTTCGTATTTTTTATCTTCTTCGTAAA
>MDTG01039339.1_pt1 | contig 12116 bp, 8 predicted proteins | sample 811421 | NCBI WGS metagenome assembly MDTG01 (sample SAMN05326645, study PRJNA326480) | marine metagenome | isolation source: seawater | place: Pacific Ocean: South East | collected 2011
ATGCAGTGACCACCAACAAGACCGGGAGTATATTTTGCGAAGTTCCACTTTGTAGCAGCAGCGTCGAGAACTTCATGGGTATCAATTTCAAGTTTAAAAAATATCTTAGATAACTCGTTTACCAGGGCAATATTTAAATCTCGTTGAGTATTTTCAATTACTTTTGCTGCTTCAGCAGTTTTAATATTTGAGGCCAAGTATGTTCCAGCATCTATAATATTTGAATAAAGTTTTTCAAGAAATAAAGCCGTTTTTTTATTTGACCCACTTACTATTTTTGTGATCGATCTTAAAGATTTTGATGTATCACCAGGATTTATTCTTTCAGGGCTATAGCCACAGAAAAAATCTTTATTAAATTTTAATCCAGATTTTTCTAAAATAGGTACGCAAATTTCTTCTGTTGCTCCTGGATACACAGTTGATTCATATACAACAATGTCATTTTTTGATAAGAAATTAGATATAATTTCGCTAGCACTTATCAATGGATTAAAGTTAGGCTTGTTGCCTTGATCTATGGGTGTTGGAACCGTAACAATATATATGTTGCAACCGGAAAGATCTTTTTCTTTTGTTGAAAACATACCATTAAAATTTAATAGCTGTTTTTTAGAGACCATGAGTGTTTCATCATGATTTTTAACTAGACCATCTATGCGTTCTTTTGAAATATCGAAACCAACGACATCGAATATCTTGGAAAACTCTACCGCTAATGGGAGCCCAACGTAGCCTAGGCCAACCACCCCAATTTTAATGTTTGAATCTATCATAGAACCGCTGATTATATATCAATGTATCTGACTAAATTAATTTATTTTTGATAGTTTTTGTTGAATAAAGTTTTAAACATATGTTGCTTAAGGAGTAAGTAGAACTATACTATGTTTACATATAAAATTATTTATCCATGAGTTTTTTAAAAACATACCAACTGAAAGAAAAATATAAAATTATTGTAGATTTTTTCCAAGAATTTTTATTTATAAGACGCTCTTTGCATGTAATTGGAATTTCATTAATTTTTAGTCTTTTAATAATACAATTTGCAGTTCCTGAATTTTATGTTGCCTCAACTTTAAGAGAGGCGGAATCTAGTAATCAGCAAAGTATATCTGCAGGTGGCCTAGCTAGTGAACTTTTGCTAGGAACGACTGATTCTGATTCGGGTAATTTTGGTACTTTTAAAGCTAATATGCATTCATATGCATTAGCACAAAGAATGTGGGAACAGGGATGGGGCTCTAGAGTATTTGGTAATGGGGATGAGAGCATAGAATACTTCAACTCAATACCTAAGAAGCATAAAGTACTAGATAGAATATCTTCATTCTTTTTGGGGTACGAATTATTTGAGTTCTATTCTGCGCATGATTTGCAATCATATATCAAAGGTAATTATCAGCTTAGTAAGACCAGGGGAGAGGAGAATATTACTGTCTTCACTATGACGCCCAATAAAGAGTTCGCCATTTCATTTATGAATGCAGTCATATTAGAGACGGATAAGTATGCAAAAACTAGGCTCATTCAAAAATCAAATGAAGTTATTTCAGCATCTTATAAGCAACTTGCCTCCTCTAGAAATTCGTCAATAAGCTCAGCCATTGCAACAACAATTAACTCTGAGTATTTTAAGATTGCTAATCTTGAAAATGACATGCCATATCACATATATATTATTGATCCACCACATTCGTCTGAGTACCCAATTTCACCAAACTTTGTTGCTATCATATTTTCAAATCTCATTATTTTCTTATTCGTATCAATTTTATTTCTCTTTGTTACAAAAAATAAAGAAGATTTATGGTAAATGAGCATTTTGAATTGCTTACATATGGCGGGACCTTCAATTACTACATTTTTGAGTTAGCTAACTTTTCAATATTTGGATTAATACTTCTTTTTCTATATAGACTAAGCATCATCAATTCAAATTCATTAATAGTTTGGTTAGGTCTTTTCTTCTCTCCATTGCTTATAAACTATCTATTAATTTCTCCATATCTTTTCCCCGATCAATTTGAATATGCAAGCAAGGCAATTTCTATTAAATTGGAAGATACATCATGGGCCGAGATACTTTATTCAAAATCTAACAATCTTAGCGTTGATTTAGAAAACTTTGCACCCGTCGATACCGTCAGTTTTTCAGCTAAAATTCTAAGCTATATACCAGTGCCAAACTATATGACTGTTACATCTTTAGCATTTGCAAATAAAGCTATTCTTTTTATTACTTTTTTGTGGATAAAACGTTTTTTTGATAATGAAAATGAGATCTTGTTATATTTTCTTGTTCCAAGTGTTGTCCTTTATTCCTCAATTGCTATAAGAGATACATTAATTATTGTTATATCAATATTTTTTATAATTAACTTGCTAAGAGGAAAGACCATGTGGTCTGTATTATTTTTACTGCCATTATTTATTTTGAAAATACAAATGTTTGCCATTCTTTTAGTTTACCTAATTGGATATACAATTTTTAAGGCGCATAGAAGTAAAAATTTATTTATTTTTTTCATAGGGATATTTTTAATTACAAGCCTTTTATTGGAAGATTCAATTCTACAAGTTCTTAATCGCTTTAAATTAGCATTTATCGCAGAGGATTTTGTTGGTCTAGAGGGAACCAGATCTTATGAGGCCTGGAATTTATACGGTGAAGGCAAGGAAAGTGTTCCAGAGCTAACTTCAATTTTTGAAGCTGCATTTTTTGGAATTTTAAACCTACCGATCCTATTATTAATCCCAATGCCGTGGAATTGGAGTAGTATTTTTTATCCCCTTCAAACGATCGAAAGTATACTCTTAGTTTATCTGTATTTTAATCTCTCCAGAGATCATAAGATTTTTAAAGACAGCCAGTACATATTTTTAACATTTATATTAGTAATGGGATTATCTATTTACGCATTATTGATGGCAAATGAAGGCACTTTCGTTAGATATAGATTTTCAATGTTTTATCCATTCTTATTGGGAGTTTTATATCTCTCTAGTCCTGAGTATCAAAACAGTAAAAATCTTAAAAGATGAAATTATTTAGCCTTTTCATTCCGAATTAATGCCAAATAAGAAAGGCTTTTCTTGCTAAAATAATTTGAGTAGTTTTTGAACTTTTATAACTAGAATTTGTCAAAACTTAATAACGATAAGTGTATAATAGCTAATTATGACAGGCATCAAAATTCCAATAAGATGAAAATTCCTCACTTAAGATTCTTCCCACTGATATTCATCGCTTTTCATATTCCATCTGTTGTAATCGCTCAAGAGGAATCGCCTGAGATAACAGCAATCATGGATGCTATGGATGCGGGAAGGGATGAGGAAGAAGCAGGTGTCGCCAAGGATGGTTATAAGTCTTTTGTTCAGAATGAGTTTCAAAATATATTTACTAATATTAAAGACTTAAATGATCAAGAAATTGCAGATATTACATTTGCAGAAATCAACAATAAGAGAATTGAGTATGCTGTTGAGCTTTGTCAAAGAGATCAAAGAGCATGTTTTTTAATTGATGAATATCAGTCTTATAAGTCAGCCCAGGACATCCCAAAGGAATTTGAGGCTCTTAAACTTTTTGGGCATGATATTTTTTCTGGTTATTCTAATGAATTTAATTTTTACGACAGTCTCCCCATAAGCGATTCTTATATAATTAAAATTGGAGATGAGTTAAAAATCTCCCTTTTTGGGGGCTTTAATGCTGAAGATACAATTGATGTTGATAAAGATGGCTCAATAATTATTCCAGACATAGGAAAGTATCAAGTAGCTGGACTCTCATTTGCTGAGGTATCAACCAGTATAAAAAAAGACATTACTAATAAATTTGCCGGTACTGAGGTATTTATTTCCCTTTCAAGCGTAAGATCAAAGCAAGTTTTCGCATTGGGTAATGTTAGAACTCCAGGTACATATGCTCTTAATGCTTTTGGAACAGCATTAAATGCGTTAATTTCATCAGGCGGAGTTAACGATAATAGTTCCTTGAGATCTATACAAGTAGTCAGAGGAAGTGAGGTAATAAAAAATATTGATCTTTATGACTTGCTGATAAATGGCGATATTGGTTCAGCTGATTTCGTTCTTAATGATGGTGACTCAATTCTTATCGGAGGACTTAAATCCAGTGTTTCGATTCTTGGAGAAGTGATACGGCCTGCAATATATGAAATTCAAGATAATCAAACCTTAGAAGAGGTAATTGACTTTGCTCTTGGTACAACAGCATTTGCAGATAATAAAAATATTTCAGTTAAGAGGCTATTACCTAGTGGCGAAAAAATTATTATTAAACCTGAAGACTCAAGTTTTATTTTAAAAAATGGTGACAAAATCACAGTAAATGCATCTGATGGTCAAACAATTCAATCCATCGAGCTAACTGGAGCCATAAGAAATGCAGGAGATTATTCCATTAAAGATAGTCTAACTCTTGGGAGTATGATTGATTTAAAAACAGATTTGCTGGAAGACACATATACAGGACTTGCAATTATTAAGAGATTAAACTTTGCTTCTAAATCTTATAGATTAGTGCTCTTTAATTTAAGCAGTCAACCTCAGATTGATGAGTTGAATTTATATGCAGGAGATAAGATCTTCATTTTTTCTCAAGACGACATTAAGTACACGCAATCTAGTGAAGTTTATGATTACTTACGCAACCAGCTTTCACCGAAGAAAGTTTCTGAAGTTAACCTAAATAACCAAATCAGCATGAATCAGGGTGACATCAACAATGGAGTCTTAACAAATGACTCTTTTAGTTCTATAACAAATGCATGTCTAAAATCTCTAGATAGTTTAACTGTTAATCCAATTTCAAATTTTATTAAAGCAAAACTAGAATTATTTCCAGGATCACTTCCATTAGATTGTCCAAATTTATTGATTAATAATCCAGAACTAGTTCCTATTCTGATTATTAACTCAATTCCAGTTGTTGGAAACGTAAGATTTCCTGGACTTTACCCAACGACGAGAGATCTCAATGCATTAGAAATTTTCAATTTGGCTGGAGGCCCGTTGGTTAGCAAGTTAAATACAATACCAAGATTTGATGTTGGTATAAGAGCAAGAGGTTTTGGTATTTATTCGTATGAAGAACTAAAGGACCTAACAAATATTTCTATGCTAAATCTGCAAATTGATGAATCATCTATACCAACAGGATTTGTTACTCTTAAGGGTGAATTTGTGAATCCAGGCTCTTACCAGATTTCTGAGGGCGATAAATTGTCCGATATTTATAATAGGACTGGTGGATTAACTTCAGAAGCATATCCCCTAGCTGGCATCCTAACAAGGGAATCTATAAAGAAAATTGAGGAAGATGCCATTAAACGTTCAAAAGCAGAGCTTTCACAAATAATGTCCTCAGCCGTTGCAAGTGGCCTTTTAAAGCAGAATTCAACCGACCTAATTGGTTTAATTGGTCTCATGACATCTCTTGACGATACCCAGGCAGTTGGAAGATTGGTAACAGAATTAAATCCTAATATTATTCAAGCAAAACCGTTACAAGATATAACTCTACATGATGGCGATGTAATTTACATACCTACGCTCCTAAATACAGTCACGATTGTTGGACAAGTTCTAAATCCAGTAACTGTTCCTCATAAAGTTGGAGCTGACTTTGATTATTATATAAAACTTGCAGGCGGCATAAAAAAAGAGGCCGACAAATCTAAAATTTATGTGCTTCAACCAAATGGTGTTTCTTTAAGAAGAAAAAATGGAATTCAGATTCCTGTATTACCATTCATGCCATTTGAAAGAGATGATATTTTACCCGGAGGCACTTTAATAGTTCCAAGAAAGGCACGAGCGCTTGATTCACTGGCATTAGTTGAAACTATTACCCCTGTTTTAGCTAATCTATCGGTCACAGCAGCCTCTATAGCCGCAATATCAGATAACTAATCCTTTTAATGAGGAGCTCTTTAACCCTCGTTATAATTTCTGCGTGCATTGTTTCAAACGTGCACGCCCAATTAGTTGACTATATATATCCTCATTTTTCTGAGCCATCCTATTCAAACTACGGAACAATCGGCTTGATACAAATGCCAAGTGCACGAATGCATAAAGCTGGCACTGTTGGATTCACATGGACTCATGCTGACCCATACTTAAGAGGCTCAATAATGGGCCATCCATTTGATTGGTTTGAAGCTTCATACCAATATACTGATGTTAATAATTGGTTGTATAGTGACTCAATTGAATTTAGTGGTAAGCAATCATATAAGGATAAAAGTTTTGATGCTAAATTTAGATTAATTAAAGAGCGTAATTTAATTCCTCAAATTGCAGTTGGTTTTAGAGACTTTGGTGGCTCTGCGTTATTTGCTGGAGAATATATTGTCGCATCCAAATTAATAGCAAATATTGACTTTACATTAGGCATGGGTTTTGGAACCCTTTCAAATAAAAATACTCCTAACCCTCTAGTGAAAATTGACTCTAGATTTGAAAGCAGAAATAGAAGCATTTTAGCAGATACACAGGGAGGTGAAATAAATTATGGAAAATTCTTTGGAGGCGAAAAAGTAGGTATATTTGGAGGTGTAGAAATTTTTCTTCCGAAGTGGAATGGAACTAGGTTAAAAATTGAATATGACTCAACAAATTATGACAACTATGAGACTGGTGGTGAAGGATATCTCCCTGTAGAGCAAGATGGTAAATATAACTTTTCATTTGTTTATCCTGTCACTAAAAATTTTCATGTAAAGCTTGGATATATAAGGAATAACACTTTAAGTTTTGGCTTCTCTATTGCAGGAAATTATGGTTCTAGAGAATCAACGTTCATATCAAAAACTGATCGTCCAACAGAAATTGAGAATGCTAGAATTTATAGAGAGATTGTTAATAAAGAAAAGGCAGAGTTTTTGTATAAATCATCTCTTAAGCTTCTAAGAGAAAATAATTTATATCTTCAAACAGCAAATGTAGACAGAAATAGGTATGAACTGACATTTGCTCAATCTAAGTATCTCAACAATGCTCAAGCTTTGGGGAGGATGTCAGGAATCTTAGATCAAATATCACCTGAACTCATTGAGGAATTTTCTTTGGTAACAATCAATGCTGATCAATCGATGTTTGCAGTTGATATTCCAAGAGCTGCATATAGATTATATAAAGATAAAAAGAAAACAGATGCCCTGCTTGAGGAGGTGAGGATTTATAAACCTGATCCAAAACAACATTTAGCGCATGATTATCGACCTCAACCAAGATTACCAGCTACCATATACAAGTTTTCTCCAGCTATAAGAAGTCAAATAGGAGGGCCAGACGGATTTTACTTTGGAGATCTATCTTTATCTGTCCATAGTGAAACTATAATACGAAAGAATTTTAATATACTAGGAGTTGCATCTGTTGGAATTGTTAATAATTTTGATGAGCTAAAGTTAGCATCAGATAGTATTTTGCCTCATGTAAGAACAGATATAGTAAGCTATCTCAAGCAAAGTAAGAAATCTCATATTACTAGATTGCAAGCTAATTATTTTTCTAATCCATTTAAAAGTATATATACAAAGATTTCAGCTGGGATCTTTGAGCCCATGTTTGCTGGATATGGCGCTGAAATTTTATATAAGCCTTTTGGTCAATCATTTGGTATCGGGGCAGAAATATGGCATGTCAAGCAGCGAGCATACAGACAATTATTTAGTTTTAGGGATTATGAGACTGTAACCGGGCATATGAATTTTTATTATCGTGAGCCTTTATCTCGAGTTTTGTTTCATTTGAGGGGCGGAAGATATCTTGCTGAAGATTCAGGTTTTACATTCAATGTTTCACGTGATTTTAAAAGTGGTTTAAACATGGGTGTTTTCTTCTCGCTTACTGATATAAGCAAAGAAGAGTTTGGTGAGGGTAGTTTTGATAAAGGTTTTTTCTTCAACTTGCCAATTCAGCTTTTCTTTCAAAATTATTCAAGAGGTCAAAGTGGTTTTGGCTTGCGTCCTCTAACACGAGACGGAGCACAAGCTTTAGTTCATGCTCAGAATTTATGGGGCACTACATATCAGGCTAATAAATCTCAAATTGAGTATGAGTGGGATGGGTTCTATGATTAGAATGCTATCTATTTTAATCTTGCTGTCCTCTTGTGGAAATCTACCAATTGCATACTTACAAAATTTTAGCTCTGTTAATAATGTTGTATTTGGATTTCCTGAATATGAAATTACTGAAGAGATTTATGATGATTTTGATAATAGCTTTATGAAGATTAGATTTGGAAGAGGGCCACATGCAATATTAATTCTTGCATATACTAAAGATGGAGTTTACGAGTGGGTTGGCGCTGATGATGTTAAAATATTTACTTTAAATGGAAGAATTATTAAAACATCTGGTCTTCCTAGTAACTTTGAAATAATTAAACCATTAGAAAAAGTTTACTATCCAAATCAAGTGTTTGAGGGTATTAATCTTTTTGATCCTGATCTTTTTTCTGCAACTCTTGAGCGCTCTATGAAAATTGATACTGCAACTATAACAAAGTTAGAAAATGCTATTGAGGTTAGTAGAATTCAAGAGAACTTCAGTTTGGATATTATTGGATGGAAGGGTGTAAACACCTATTATCAAAACCCTTCGTCTAATTTAATAGAGGCATCAGAACAAATGATTCATCCTAGACTGCCAGTTGCAAAAGTTGAGTTTTATTTCAAGTATTAGCAAATATTATCTTTAGAGTTTAATCCAATTAAAGATTTATAAAGGTTTATAAAAATAGATTGCTTTTCAAAATCTACCTTTTTTTCAAAAAAAAACCCACTGTAAAAGTGGGTTTTTCGTTGTAAGTAAAATGCTTTAAATTAGTCAGCCAGTCTTGTTCTAGTTTCTGTTTGGATGACATCAGCAGTATATGTTTGGTTGATATCTTGTTCTTGAATAAAATCTTGAACAATTTCAACCTCATAAAAGACGTCTTGAACAATATCTTGATCGATGTTTTGAACAAAGTCTTGTTGAATCTCAATGAAGCCATCAGCAAATACTTCGATTACTTGAATGTTTCCTCCCAGATCAACTGACTCATTGTCAACTGAAATATTGCCTGGATCAGAATTATAATCATTGAAGGCTTCGAAAGTATATACTGGTTGATCAATTGTTTGTTCAATAGTCAGGTTTTGCCCATCGCCAGGATACTCGATAACTTGACCATCATCGGCTATTTCTACATAGGTAAGATCTGCATCACCAATGACAATCATTTGATCAATAGTTTGGTCAATTGTTTGACTGTAGTCGCCCAAGTTACCACTAGGATCTGGGTTACCTTCACTATCAAGATAAGTTGAAGTAACAGTATTTGTTGAAGTGTTAGTAGTAGTAGCTGTATTTGTTACAGTGCTAGTAGATGTATTAGTACTAGTAACATAACGAGTTAATGTATTAGTGGTAGTGTTTGTATTAGTATTCGTATTCGTATTCGTATTTGGTAAGTAAACACCTGTTATTGTATTTGTAGTAGTTTCAGTGTTTGTGGTTGTATTCACATTTACTACTGTTGGAACCACAACATCAACGGTATAGGTTTCAGTTGGTGCTGGTGTTGGTGCAGGTGCTGGTGTTGGTGCTGGTGTTGGTGCTGGTGTAGGCACTGGTGCAGCTCCACCTCCATCTCCAGAATCTACGACCGCAGCCAATGCAGCAGCGGCAGCCACAGCTGCAGCAATTGCCCCGGCGCTTAATGAGCCAGCAGCTTGCTGTTTAGCAGCCTCTCCAGCTGATTTTGGAGCATCAGCTTTTTCTGTAGATTCTTGTGCCGAAACATTTTGTGTCAAGAGGCTTCCAAAAAACGCTAAAACCATAGTTAAAGAATTTCTTAATGTTAATTTGAATTTAGCCATATTTACTTCTCTCTTTAATAGTTCGCTGTTTAGTAATTATAGCAGCGAAGTTATATATACCTATAAAAAACCTTTCAATAAAATCTATTTTTACTGAATTTTAACCTTATGTCTACTTTAAATTCAATTAATTTAATTTAGTTAATAATTAAAGTATTCAAAAGGATATGCATATTAACAGGTTATTCTATGTTTTTGAAAAAAAAAGTGTTTTTTTTTACACTGGGTTTAAACAGATAGATTTTTAAGTTTTTTATATACACATATAAAATCTCTTTTTATCGATTTTTTAATATGTATATAAAAGTGCTTTTTTTCGGGATGTAGCGCAGCCTGGTAGCGCACCTCGCTGGGGGTGAGGTGGTCGTCGGTTCAAATCCGGCCATCCCGACCATTCTTAATTACATTTGTTAATAACTTCATCTGCATACCAGTTTATTTCAGCGACCATTCCATCAAGAGTTCTTTCATCAGGCCCACCTTCATAGGTATTTCTAAAAGCAACTATGACTTCTGTTACTCCTAATTCTTCTAATTTTTTTATACCCTCAGGCGAGTACGCAGCCTCTCCCATAACTTGTAATTGATAATTTGGATGATCAAGTGTTCCAAATTCATCTCTAAATTCATTAATTTGATTTATTAGACTTTTTGTTTCCTCTAGGCTTAATCCAGCACTAATCCAACCATCTCCAATTCTAGCTGCTCTTTTAAGAGCAAGCTTTGAGTGCCCCCCTATCAATATAGGAACTGGCTTTGAGGGTACAGGACAGAGCTTTAGTTCTGGGATATCATAAAATTCACCTTTATAAGAGAAGTATTCTCCATTCATTAATCCTTTAAGAATCTCAATCTGTTCATCCATTCTTTTGCCTCTTTTTTCCCATCTCTCTCCAGTTGCAAGAAAATCCTCGTGCCATGGGCTAACTCCAACTCCAAAATGAAATCTATTTTTTGTCATAACCCCAAGGGTCGTAACAAATTTTGCAGTAGTAACTGCCTGTCTGGGAGCAAGCTTATAAACAGACGTGGAAAACTCCAACTTATCTGTGACAGCTGCAATAGCTGGAATAATGGAGAATGGCTCTAAAAAAGGAACACCATCAAGGAATTCTCTACTTCCATCATCATTGTATGGATATTTTGAATTACATTCTTTTGGATAGCAGATGCTATCTGGGAATGTAATTACATCAAAACCAGCTGCTTCAGCAGCTTTACCAAGTTCTAAATAAAATGATGGATCGCACATAGTTGGATGATATGAAAAACGCATAAATTTCCTACCTTTTCGTTAATTATTAAAGAAACAATATAAAAGAAACAATATAATAATAAAAGAGGTAAAAAAAATGGATAAAAATTTTGAAAATGGATGCGTACTGATTGTCGGAGGCAGTGGAGGCATCGGCTCATTATGTGCAAAAGAGTTTGCTAACTCTGGCGCAAAAATCGCTATAACTTATTTTAAAAATGAACAAGCTGCTATTGATTTGGTCAATGAGATCAATGCTGAAGTAAAGATATACCAATTAGATAACAGCGATTCTGAATCTGTAGAGGAAACCTTTGAAAAAGTAGCTAAAGATCATGGCTCTATCAACACGCTTGTAAATGCGGCTGGATTTGACATACCGCAAAAACTTATTGGAGAAATTGATATTGATTTATGGAAAGGAGTTATAGATGCTGACATAAATGGTTTTTTTAACCTAATAAAATCTGGATTACCCTATCTTCGAGAATCTAAAGGTTCTATTGTTTTTATAAGTTCAGCAGGATTATTTAAATATCCCCCAGGAGACATCCTTTCAGTGGCTCCAAAAGCAACTATTGAACATGTATTAAAAGGTATAGCAAAAGAAGAGGGTGCTAATGGAGTTAGGGCAAATTCAATCGCGCTTGGAATCATTGAAACAGGAATATTTCACAGGTTAAGAGAGGAAGAAAATACCTTTTTTGATGATGCTTGGCACGAAGCTGTAATGAATACACTTGCTATAAAAAGATTTGGACTTCCAAAAGAGGTTGCTGACACAGCAGTATTTTTAGCGTCTAGCAGAGGAGGTTACATTACTGGCCATTGTATACCAGTAGATGGTGGTTACCATCTTTAAGAATTACACAAAATAGTCTGTATTTTCTACTCCAAGCTGCATGGCTCCATAGTTTCTTGAAAAACTTACAGGGTTATTAGCAACATGC
>MDTG01256707.1_pt1 | contig 12116 bp, 13 predicted proteins | sample 811421 | NCBI WGS metagenome assembly MDTG01 (sample SAMN05326645, study PRJNA326480) | marine metagenome | isolation source: seawater | place: Pacific Ocean: South East | collected 2011
CTGTATAAGTTGCTATTGAGTAGTGATATATTTTTGCACCACTTGAATCGTCTGTACAAATTATCTGTATAAGGTTTGTTGAACTACCATCGTAAGTTGTAGAACCTACCTTGTTAAATGTAGAGCCACTTTCTGCAAAAGTCAAGGCAAAGTTTCCTGTAATTATTAAATCAATTACTTGACCTTGTACTGCTTGTGAGAAAGTAAATGTAGCTGCCCCACTTGCTGTTGCTGTAAAAGTTGTAGCTGTACTAAAGTTTAAAGCAAAAGCTGTTCCACTACCTAAAGCAGAAAGTGCTGTATATCTGTTTTCAAGTTTAGCAAAAGTAACTGCATCTGCTGCTATTTTTGCAGTAACAATACCTAAATCTTTTACTCTTGCAGCATCAGAATTTATTTCTATTGTAGAATCATCTACTCCTAAAGTTAAAGTTACTGCTCCTGAATTACCACCACCTGTTAATCCATCTCCTGCTGTTACTCCTGTAATGTCACCTGTGCTTGGTTCTACCCAAGTAAATGAACCGTCAGCATCTGAAGATAAAAGATAACCACTTGTTCCATTACCATCAACATTTAACTGTGTTGCTCCAATACCATTGTCTGCAATAGACAAAGTTACTGAAGTGTCTGCTACTGTAGCTTTTGCCAAAGGTGCTGTAGCTGTTATATTTGCACCTTCGTACAGTTCATCTTCGTTTGCATTAACTTTAATAAAAGCTTCTCTTATAAAATCGCCTGTATTGTCATTCGGTGCTGAACCTACTAAAATTGGGTCTTTAGCCATAATTAATTATTTTTATATTTGTGTTGCATCTGCTTTGTATTTATGTGTATCTGCTCTAAATGCAGTACCTGAAATTTGTGTTAAGTCTGCTGTTAATTGAAAAGTACCCCAACAACTTGGTGCTGATATATCAGGAATAAAATTAGTAGAAAATGCAGTATCATCACCAAAGCCTTTATTAGTAATCATACTACAATATACTGCTCCCCAATTTATATTATTTGCCATTTTTCTTTTGTATTAAAGCTAAGTATTTCTTTAACTTAACAATGTTTTTTTCTTTTGGTTTATAATTTTTTCTCAAAGTACCCATCCATTAAATAAACTATCCTTGTCAGGAAAAACATCTTCATTATTATTAGTATTATACTCAGGATAACTGCTTATATTATATGTAACGTAATCAATCATCCTTCTTGTGTAATATTCTGCAAATTCTCTTTCCTTGTTAACTAGATAATCAACTTCATTTTTACTTACACTTTCTGCATTCTCGCTTATATGCTTAAACACACCTGCATTTTTAACTTGATATGCTGCAAAAGGTAAATAATCTACCATAGCAAAATGTATTAACATAGGCTGTACATAAGTGTTTACTAATGTTAAATAAGCACCTGCTAAATTACCTGCTATAATATGACCACTTATTTTATTATACAACTTACTGCCTAAATAATTTCTAATGTGAATTTCTTGAGCAATCTTAATAAATTGTATAAACTTATCTGTATCAACATTACCATCTAGTATAGTGTTTTTAACTAAGTCTGTTCTCGATATAAATAGTGCTGTTGCCATTAATCAAATGCTTTATCTTGTTTTGTTTTAAAATCTTTAGGCTCTAAAAACCCTCTGTTTTTTTGGTCTCTAGGTCTCTTAGCTACCCTAGAATCGTTTTTAGTAGGCTTTAATCCACTTTTTTTAGCTTCATTGACACTTACCTCACTATTAGGATTTTTAACGTCAGGAACAACGTCTATAGCCATATAGGTTTTACGCATCCAAAAATGTCTGCACGACCCACCTCCTTTAAAGAGCCAAATATCATAGGTATCTGCTCCTTCAGGACCCCATCCCTCATTAACAGGTAAATCTTTCATTTTTATTATATCTTCTTTTCTGTACAATTTTTTAGCTTTAACCATAAGCGTACAAAAATCTCTACTGTTTTTATCTGATTTTAAAGGCGCATATTGATACCTTACTTTAAACTTTTTATTGCCTACTGTTTTGTCTTGCTCACTTTTTGAATTAGGTCTTGCTACTCCTGTTTCTGCTAAACCTATCATTTTATCTAAAGTTTCTTCTTGTTCATAATCTACTTCTCTTTCATCAACTAAAACCCAATTTTCTAAATCTTCATCTTCTCCTAATTCAATTAGTTTATTTGATACTTGTTCATTAGCAAAAAATTGTTTAGATAACTCTACTCCAGTCTCTTCTTCTTTTTGGTCATCACTTACATTTTCATCATCTATTACATCTTCATTAAACTCTAAAGGCTGTAATGTTTCAAAATAAAGTTTTAAACTAATTCCATTAAAAGCTAGTATTTGGTCAAAGCTGTCTATTAGTAGTTCTTGGAAAGGTTTAATTACTACATTGTTATTTAATATAGAAGCTGTTTTTAATTCTTCTGCATTATTGCCTAATCCTGTGTTGTCTTTAATACCAAAGAGCATAGGAGAGACAACCCTGTGACTAACGAGAATCTTTTTGGACGATTCATCAGAAAGGAATTGATATTGATTGTGTGCATCGCTTAATTGTACAGGTTCTAAAGTTGCTCCTGATTCATTATTATCATTAAAAGAAAGTATAAACTTACCTGCTGCTGAACTACCTGAGAATTTATCATATATTCTTCTTTCTATTAATTCTCTTTCTTCTTCATTAGGTATTCCATTGTTGAAGTTAATTAACATACTCGGTGCAAGTCCGTTTTTAATATTGTTAAGATGGTAGTTACTTATTTCTTCTTCTAGTTCAGCATATTGCAACCCTCCTTGATAATCTACTGGTGAATAGTAATAAAATCCTGCTCTATAAGGTTTTACACAAAGTATTTCTATAGGTTGTTTAGAAGTTCCAAAAGCAGGTATGCGTTGAGGTTGTTCGCTAGGTTTTATATCTAGCCAATCTGCGTGGTAATAATAAGCTTCTACCTCTCCACTATCCTCATTAACTTTTTCTGCTCTAATAGTTTCTATTGGTAAGTGTTCTACTTGTGCAATTTTTGTTCTGTCCTTAGAATAAATTACCTGTATAGCACATTGACCCATTAACTTTAAGTCATAGCAAAATTTTCTAACTGTATCTTTTTTAAATAAAGAAATCATTTGTGCATACTCTTCAGGTTTTCTATCTGAATCAGTAGCATTTAGTCCTTTACCAAATATCATTTCTGAAAGTCCATTAACTATCGCATTATTAGTTGGACTTCCGTTGTATCTGTCTATAAGATACTGGTAGTAATCATTGTCAATACCATATGATACCCAGTCTTTGTTTCTAACTTCTTTTATTTCAGGCGAAGTATAATTGCTTAGATTTACTATTCCAAATTTTTTCATATTATAATAAAGTCGTTATCATAGGTAGTGTCTGAAGTATATTCTCCACTATTAACTGTGTACTCTTGGTCTTGTGTTTGGTCTATTGCTTGGTCAGTACAGAATATCTTATCCTTGTATATTACTGAGCCATCTGTTTTTTTTAGTATCATATCATAATACCTACCTTCTACTAAAACAGGACTAAAAGTGTTAGATACCTGCAAGTGATTTACACTTATTGTTTGTGTTAATCCTGTATACGTTTTGCTGTCATTAGTTGAATCATCCCTAATTGTTAAAGTAGCATTAGTAACATATTCTCTAGGAATAACTTTAAAGGTTTGTGCATTTGCACTTGTAGTTAAAACTTTCATATTCATATAACGAAAGTAATAATTAATATTGCAAAAAAAAACCCCTACATTTCTGTAAGGGAATTATATGATGATGGCGTCTTGACAATTATTAGATTTTTTTAAAAATTTAACTGATTAACAGTCTAACTGAAAAACTCTTACGATATCAGATTATTTCCTAATGACTAGTACATTATTATAGAAACCATCACGACTTTAATAAGGTTAGGGATTTATTGGAAGAAATTTTCGTACTCCATCTTTCCTAAATTTGAGAGCCAACTTAATCCCTATTATCAATATTTTAAAGAACGTTGTAATTATATTTTTATTACTCTATAAAGATATGAAAATTTTTTAATAAAACAAAATATTTCACAGTTATTTTAACGTAAAAAAAAGAGCAACATTTCTGCTGCTCTGATTGTCTAAATTATTTATATGTGAATTTTATTTTTTTTAATTCTTTTAAAGATTCTCGTAATTCTTTATTTCTTTCTTCCCTTTGTGCTTTTTTAGTTTTAGGGTTTTTGTCTAATAAATAAATATCGTATCCATTATTATTCGGATATAAAGTAACTATTTTTACTTCTTTAACATCATAATAACTTATAACATATAAATGACTATGTGCTTCACACTCCCAATATATTTTTATTGGGTCATCTTCAATTAAAATTTCATTTTTTTGCCATTTGTTATATGACTTTTTAAATTTATCTTTCATTTTGATTAGTTTTAATTAATTACAATATGTCAAAGAACTTAATCTTTACATAAAGATAATAAAAATAAATGAGTTATGCAAATTTTTTAATAACTACTTAATCTTAAAACAAAAAAAAGAGGGGTAAAAACCCCCCCTAATTTAATCAAATGAAAATCTACTATGAATTAGTTCCTACTGTAATAGTTTCTGATGCACTAGACAATCCTGCATAAGGATTACCTGCTGTTGCATTGTTACAGAAATTTGCAGGAAGTTTTTCCTGTCCTGTTAAAGTTAAAGTATAACCACTCAAGTCTCCCATCGCTGCTCCAGTTACAATAGTTCCTCCTGAAACATCCATTCCATTTTCTCTACCACAAAACCAAAAGTTACCATTATAATCCTCAACTGCAACGTGAGGTCTTCCGTAAGCAAGTAGCTTTAATTCTGAGTTGTCCTCTTTTGTTAATTTTTTTAATGTTAAATTTAAAGTTTTCTCATAAAAAACTGTTCCATTTTCTCTTGAAGCATTTACTGTTTGTTCTAAACTGCTGTTACCTTTTAGTTCATATTTAAAAGCTGTAAAAGTTCCTGTAGCATCAACTAGATTATCGTTAGACAAAGTCAATGTTCCCATATCTCCAAAGTCTGTAAAATAAACTGCCTTAATACCACCGACTACATCTTTACAAGGTTCTTTTCTACCTAATGTTAAATCGCAAGCCATATCTATTGTTTTTAATTAAAAAAGGGTAGGTAGGCACTTATTGGCTTACCCACCCTAATTTATTGGTTAATTATCTATTAAGAGTAAAGAACGATGTCTCCTCCGATTCCATACTGCACACCTGCTGTGTAACGCATTACAACTCTTACGTTTTGCGAACCATCTATATCAGCCATATCTATCACTTTTACTTCGTTTTGGTCGCTCATAAGACCAGTTCCAAAGAATAAGTTAGACTTTTCTGCTGCTACTGCTGTGTTGTTTGCAAGTCCATTAGCTGTAAACAATCTGATACCATCAAAACTTAGTGTTCCTCCTGTGTACCATTGTGTACCTTGTGCATCAATACCTGAAGCACCTACATTTGTTGCAAATCCACCTAATGCTCTTACATACGCTTTAGCAATATTTTGAGATACATAAATTGCCATATCTTCATTTCCATAAAGAGTTGAAGGTACAGCATCTACAATAGCACCAAGCTGTGCAACTACATTTCCTGAATTTACTCCACCACCTACTGCTGCAACGTCTGTTACATCTGCATCTGCTGTTAGTAATTCTACAAATCCACCAAACTCTCCTGCATTAGCTGCTGCTCCTGCCCAAATAGTTTGTTCAGTTTTTTGTGCAACTTTTGCTGCCACGTGACCTAGTAAAAAGTCACTAAATTTAGGAGGAAGGTTGTCAAATGCAGAATATCCCATAGCTGCTGCTTCCCAGTCAGAGTGAAAATCTTTTTTACAAAGTTGTAAATTCACCTGTAACTCAGTAGGCTGTAAAATTCTCTCTGCTAATGTTACAGTTGACGTTGGGTCAAAATCACAAGTTGCATCCTTAATAAGAGTATCAGTACTAATTTTCTTGATTACCTCTTTGTGTTTTACATTAGGCTTGATAGTAATACCACCATTCTCTAATGTGTTACCAGATAAAAGTGCTGCTGAAATATATTCTCCTGCAAATTCACCTGCGTAAGTTGTTGTTATTGAAGTCGTTGTTGCCATTTTATATTATTTATAAGTTTATTTATTACGATTCACTTGCCCATACACCATCACCACCAGTTAAATACCAGTCAGTAAGTGCTACAGCTTTTAGTGTACACCAATCGCCTTTATTTGCAGTTGCTTTTGTGTTAATCCAATCTTTATCATCTACACCCCCTGAAGATACAGAACCTACAGTTCCGTGAATTGCATCTGTTGAAGCAGGAGATATTGTAATAATGTTATTACCATCAGCACCTGTATTACGGAATGTAAATTCCATTCCAATGTTTTCAGATGTAATAGCTGGTAAAGTCATTACTTTAGCATCTGTTGCTATATTAAATTCAGTACCTGCTTTATTTACAGGAATATCTTGAGTAGTTGTCAAAGTTTCTTGTTTTGACCTTGCTCTTAATACGTCATTTGAAGTTGTAATTGTTGCCATTATTTTTTATTTAAAATTTTATTCATTACTATATCTAAAGTATTTGTCGCTCTGCTTTTAGAGTAAACTACTTTTTTTGTTTTTTTAGCTTCAGGATTGTGCTTAATAGGTTCAGCAGCAGGTTTAGAAAGTTCTTCTTTTAATTCTGCTTCCTCTTCCATTTTATCATCATCTTTATCGCCATAAGCACCCATTTGCTCTTTTATAGACATAACCATTTCTTTAAGAGCATCAAATTCTTCTCTTGAAGCATATTTAGTTTCATCTAATTCTTTTTCTTCTTCTTCTTCAGGCATTTCTTCAGGCTCTTCCTCAGCTTTTACTTCAACTGAATTAATAACACCATCCTCAATGACCTCTAAAGTACGACCATCTTCAAGTTGATACTCACCTTTTGGTAATGCAACTTTTTCATCTTCTGTAAGAATAAATACGTCCTTACCTTGAGTAAAATCATCAGCTTCAATGACTGTACCGTTTTCTAGTTTCAATTGTGCTAAGACTATCTGTGGTTCTGTTTGCACTTCCTCAGATAATTCTACGCCCAATAGGTTTTTAATTTCTTTTAACATTTCTATTGGATTTTTCATATTAGTATTACGTTTTATATTATTTATTTTGCATTTTCAAGTTCCATCTCCTGTAACATTTCCAATTCCTTGTGAATAATAGTCTTTGCCACAGCATTTTCTTGAGTAACTTCCATCTCTACAAAGACAGGCTCTTTTACTTCCTCTTGGTATTGCGTATTTAATTATTCTATTTCTTGCCATTATTCTATTTTTACACAATTAGGTACTTTTTTACCATCTAGTATTTTATAACCTATCATCTCATAACCATCCCAACAAGGGTCATCATCGTCAAGAATAGTTTTTAGTTGGTCTAATTCTTTTAATTTAGAACCTGACCACCTAAGTCCTGCTTTACCACCCCATAAAAGATATGATATTGTACCACAAGCCTTAGAATCACTTTCATCATAATATTCCTGCGCTCTCGATAAATAACTAAACATTCTTTTAATGGTAGATAATGTCAATCCTTTACCTTGTGATAATTGTTGCGCTCTAACCTTTCCTACTTGAGTTGCACACTTGTTATTCACTTTCTCATTAAGGTCAATACCTTTTTTAGCATTATTTTTTACTGCATCAGGATAATCTGCATAAGATTCTAATTCTTCTCCTCTTAGCATTTGCTTAATTTCTTCTATTAAGTAATCTGCTTCTTCTATTTCACTAAGATTGTCTTTTACACCTTTTTCTTGTGGTGATTCTGCTTTGTCTGCAAAATAACCTTCAATGCTAAAACCTTTTACCTTTCCAGTTTTAACATACTCATTCCAAATATCATCATTGTCCACCTTAACAGTTCCCATCCAAGTCCCTATTGGCACATCCATACCATACTTTACAGACTTATCGTGTACTTTATCTTCTTTTATCCAAGATTCAACTAAGGTTAAACCCTGTATGTTCATTTGATGTTCTAAGGTGCTGTTTTTTTGATTACCACTTTTAAGGTACTTTTGAGACGCTTTAAGAACAGTATCTCTACTAAAGTATATGTAATACTCTTCTTCACCATTACGCCTGTAAATAGGCTTATTTGGGACTAATAAAGCACCCATTAGTATCTTCTTCTCAGAGTTTACTTGAGCCAACTTTAATTCTTGTTGTCCTTTAAGTGCAATAAAATCTTCTTCTATTGCAGGATTTTCTACGATGCTAATAGCTTCTACGCCATTAAACTCATCTAATTCATCAATTATTAATTCTACTATTTTCATAATTATCCTATTGTTGCATCTTCTATTATATTACGTTCTAATGCTTGAGCATTTGTTATTTCATTACTAACTACAAAAGCCTTAACTGGTTCTGCTTCTTGTTGTCCTATAGCTTGAGCAAGTTGATTTTCAGGTGCTGCTCCTACTACATTAAAAGAAGGAACTGCTGCTGTAGAACTACTTGCACCTCTACCACCTGCTACACTAGGAGCAGAGCCTTTACCACCTTTTACAGTTGACAATATTTTTTTAGCTTGACCTACTGCACCTAATACTGATGCAATTTGTGAAGCATAAAATATAGGATAAGCAAAAGCTGCTGCAGGTCCTGTAGCTGCTGCTGATTTTTGTGCAATATCAAGTGCTTGTACAAAACCAATACCCGTACCTATTGCAATATCTGCAAGTGCTGCTGTTTTTGATGCTGCTGTACCTTCTTCAAATAAAGCACCTAATGCTCTTATACCTGCTTGTGATGCTGCTGCTAATTCCAACTGTGCAGAAAGTTTTGCATCTTTAAGTTTTTGTTCATCTTCTATTTCTTTTTTATTCTGCTCTTCTTGTTTTTTAGAATCTGCTTCTCTAGCATCATCTTTCAAAGAATAGTAATAATCAATGACTTGTTGTTTAGCTTCTTCACTAGCATTTAAAGCCTCTAGTTCTGCTAATTTATTGGACTCTTCTAACTCTACTTTTTGTAGTTCAGTTTCTGCTTGTTTCTCAAGTTCTCTTTGAGTATATTCATTTTTAATATCCTCTATTGATTGAAGTCTGTCATTTTCTATTTTGAGTGCATCTGCTGCTTCTTTCTCTTGTTCTGTTTTTTGCTTTCTAACGAGCATTTGCCTTTGATTCTCTACCTCTCTTTGTCTATTAACCTTCTTAGCTTCTAATTCAAATAATTTAGCTTCTAACTTAGCTTGTTCATCTGCTGCTTCTTTAGAAACTAAGGTAGTCATATCATTTTCTTTTTTCTTAGCTTCAAACCTTAATCTAGCTGCTTCTATTTCTTTATTTGTAATACCATCCTCTATAGTAATAGCTTCTTCTAAAAATGCAATTCTTTCTTCTGCATTAAATTTTTCTGTGTTATATGCTTTAGTTCTAAGTTCATTAACTCTAGTGTTTACTTTCTGTCTTTCAACTAATAACTTTCTATCAATCTTATCTGCTTTTGCTATTGCATCTGAAAGTTCTGTCGCTGCATCTACATCTTCTTTTATATCCTTACTTAAATTTTTAACCTTATCACTTACTGTGTCAAAAGTATTACCGATAGCATCACCAACTTCACTTAAACTTCCTTTGCCTGTAATAAACTTTCCAAGTGCTGAGAATGTGCTTGTGATACCATTTCCAAGTTGTGAAAATAATTCTACAACATTTGCTAATACTGCTTTAGCCTGATTTAGTCCTTTAGTTAATTTATTTTGTCCTTCTTCACTTGCTGTAAAAGCTGCTACTAATGAGCCTAATGCTACTACTAATGCTCCTACACCTGTACCTATTAAAGCTACCTTAAACAGCTTCATACCACTTGTAGCTGCCTTAAGACCTTGTGCAAGTCCAGTAAACCTACTAAACAATCCACCAGTTGCTTGGTCTAATACAGTTGTCCCTCCTATAGACTTAGTTAGTCCCTTAGATACTTCATTGTGTGCTTTTGCTTGTTCTTTTAATTTTTTATTGTAGTTAGTATTTTGTTTAGTTACAGATGCTTTAAGTTTTTTATTTTCTTTTAAAGCAGTATTTTCTTGTTTGATAAAAGATTTAGTTTTAGCAATTCTTTCATTTAGCTGTTTCCTTTTTGCTTGGTCTCTACCACTTGCACCAGTAACTTCAGCCAATTCAGCTTCCATCTTGTTAAGTTCACGAGTAGCATCTGCAACATTATCTTCTAGTTCTATAATGCTTTGGTCTAAAGATTGAATTTCTTTTATTGCATCTTTAGCATTTAATTTTATGTCTATTATTTTCTCTGCCATAACTCTTGTTTTAACATTTTGTACCCTTCTTTTATTGTTTCAGGGAATTTGTTTTTACCTAAAGCAATTTCAACATACTCACCTGTTAAGTGATTTTGTTTTGCTACCTCTAATAAGTCTAGTATATTATTTATCATATTACGATGTGCTTTGTAAGTCTTGTGTTGTAAATGAAAGGTTTTCTGAGCCTCCACTACTTAAAGTTCCTGTTATTGTTCCACCTTTTATCATTACTACTGGGTAAGCATTTTGATACATTACATATTTAACAAAAGCATTTGTTTTATTACTCATATTAAATACAGAAGGATTGCTAACTCCAAATCTATCTATTGTTTTAAATGTATGAGAAACAGCATAATAAGTATTTGCAACTGGGTCTGAAATACTAGACAACCATTCTACTATTTGTTTTACCGCTGCTTCGTTTGGTTGTATAACATTTGAAATAGTAAATCCTTCTTGATTTTCTGCTCCATAAATTGTAAAATTGTCTTGCGACATATTTTGGAATGGGGAACCTGCATTCATATATCCTGCTGTACCTACAATACCATAAAGGTTTTCTCCATTAGCATTATTGTATTGACTTACTGCCGAAGCTACTGTTGATGCTGTTTTACAATCTGAAATAGCATCTGCTGTTCCGTGAGCAGGGTCTGTATTTGTTCTTGCGTAAAATCTCCAATAATATGTAGCAGGATGTGACAAACCACTTTTCTCATAGTTTACTATTTTAGGTACTGTCAAAAATTGTGTTGCTGTATAAGGAACAACAGAAACTCCACCTGTTGCTTTTAAAACATCTACGTCATCACTACCTGTTAAATTACTTTTAGTTGTTGAATACAAGAAACCATATTCATCTACCTGAGGTGTATTGTCTAATTTACCCATAGCAGTTATTTGGTGATTAAAAAAGACTGATGTTGTAGTTGATACAGTTGCGTTGTAATCTGCTATAGTAGGTGCAGTAACTGTCAATGGTACTTGACTATAAATTGGTACTGGATTATTCAATGGAATTGTATTTGGTACAACAGTCTGAGTACTAGGTATTGTAAATTGTGTGTCACAACTTCCTGATGCTCTTAAATTACCATTACTTGCTCTAAACGAATGAGTATCTACTCTTGTACAATTTTGAGCAACTGCTACAAATGTTTTAAAACTTACCTCTTCAAATATGTTATTTAATTCTATCGTACTTAAATTAGTTTCAAAGTTTGTTGTTATTTTATTAATCCTAAATATGTCATCAAAGACTATAATTTTATCAGCTAAACTTAACTTAATTGTTATTTCCATTGGCAAATATGCCTTTACAGTAGTAAGTCTTTTTCGTTTGTCAAACATATCCTCCACATACTTCTTGTAATATGTATGAAATAAAGTCTTTGTATTTACTTGTCTTGAATATTCGTCATACTCTGCACTAAAATTTAAACTTTGAAAATCATTAAAACCAAATATATTTAAAACACCATTAGAGTTTAAAGGAACATAAGGGGCACTTATAGCTTCTTTAGCAGATAAATCTAAATTTAGAACATTAGCTGAAGCAATTACTCTTCCCCCATAAAATATTAAAGGCTCTCCTAAGTATGGCTGTTGGTCTTTATCTACTGAATATCCATACTGAATGTTACTGTTTTGTTTTACTTGATTTCCTGCGCTATTTGTTGTCGTTTGAATTACATCATTAGTTGTTACATACAGGTGTTCATATTGAAAATGTTCAAAAGGTAATTCTACTTTATAAATA
>MDTG01092747.1_pt1 | contig 12115 bp, 13 predicted proteins | sample 811421 | NCBI WGS metagenome assembly MDTG01 (sample SAMN05326645, study PRJNA326480) | marine metagenome | isolation source: seawater | place: Pacific Ocean: South East | collected 2011
GGTTTTCAAGACCGGTGCTTTCAACCGCTCAGCCATCTCTCCGTGAGCAAGGTTTTATAATTATAATTATTTAATTCAACTATAAAATAGTCTAATAAAAGATAAGAATATTTTAATTACTCGTTATAATGAATAAAGAATTTGATAAAGGACTGTTGTTAGCAGGTTTTGGATCCTTTTGGTGGGGTTTTATAGGGGTTCTGTATTTCAGATATTTAACATTTATTGGCCATGTTGAACTTGTTGTCCACAGGTGTTTGTGGACAACTTTTACACTTATAATTACAACTATTTTTTTTTCTAAATGGCAAATATTTTTAAAGATTATTAAAGATAAAAGAAACTTAATATATCTTTTTTTTTCTGGTCTTCTAATTTTTATAAATTGGGCTGTTTGGATTTATGCTGTATCTACAGAACGGATAATTGATGCTAGTTTTGGATACTTCATTATGCCTATACTAAGCGTTATGCTTGGATATTTTTTTTTTAATGAAAAACTAAATAAAAAAAGAATTTTTTCAATATCATTAGTAATCATTTCAATTTTATATCTAATATTAATAAGTTTTAAATCTTTACCCTGGGTTGGATTAATTGTTGCGATAAGTTGGGCTGTCTATAATTTATTAAGAAAAAAAATTAACATTGATACTGATGTTGGTCTTTTAATTGAAAGCCTTTTTATTTTACCATTTGCAGTAATTGCTTTTTATATAATAACTATAAATGGCAATAATGATTTCAAATTATCTGAACCATTAATGATGATAGTCATTTTTTTAGCTGGTCCTATGACGGTGATACCTTTGTTTTTATACGTAAGAGGTGTCGAGCTTTGTGGCCTAGGTGCAACTGGTATGATTTTTTATATTACTCCAACGTTACAATTTTTACTTGGCTTTTTTTATTATGATGAACCATTTTCATTAATAAAATTAGTTAGTTTTATTTTCATTTGGATTGCTGTAATTATATATCTAAAGGATTTATATGAAACTAATTAACATAATAATGATAATTTTGATTTTAAGTTCCAGCTCATTATTTGCAAATAACCAGGTTGATTTTAATAAATGGAAAAAAGACTTTAAAAAAATTGCGTTACAAAACGACATTACAGAAGAAACTTTTAATTTAGTAATGTCTGAATCAAAATTTTTACCAGATGTAATTAGATATGATAGATTTCAACCAGAATTTTATGAGGATACAAAAACTTATATTTCAAAAAGAACTTCCCAAAAAAAAATAATTAAAGGAAAGAAATTTTATAAACAAAATATAAATTTGATAAAATCAATTGAGCATGAATTTGATATAGAGAAGGAACTGCTTTTATCTTTAATGGGCATTGAAACTAACTTTGGTACATACGTTGGTAAAATGGATATCATATCATCATTAGCTACATTAAGCTTTGATAAAAGAAGATCAAAATTTTTTACAAATGAATTATTAATATTATTAAAACTAATAGATACTAAAAGAATTGATTACAAAACTCTTTATGGTTCATGGGCTGGTGCATTCGGTTTTTTCCAATTTATGCCATCAACTATGAAGGACTACGCTATTGATTTTGATAAAGATAATTACATAGACTTAAAAAATAATATTGATGCTTATGCTTCTGCAGCAAATTATCTTAAAAAAATTGGATGGAAAAAAAATGAACCTTGTTTTTATAAAATTGATCTTTCTGATGATATACCTAATAGCTATTTAAATGTATCCGCAAGAAACATACATGACAAAAAAAAACTTAAATATTTTAGAAAATATATCAACAATAATTCTTTTATAGATAAAAATTATGATAATTCATTTGTTGCTATTGTGACGCCAGATAAAGATATAATTCCAGATGCTGAAGATTTAAATCCTGCCTATATAGTTTTTCATAATTATGAAATAATATTAAAATGGAATAGGTCATTAAGATTTTCTTTAGCAGTTTGTACCTTAAAAGATAAATTTGCAGATGAATTATAAATTATTATTAATATTTATATTTAGTTTATTATTTGCTTGTGATCAAAATAATAATAAATCAATTAATTTAAATAAAGGTATAAAATATAAAAATAAAGGTTTTGCATTAATCTATAAAAATAACTTAAAAAAAGAAAATAAGATTTCAAAAACAATTGATAGTAGGTCTTTATTTATTTTTCATAAAAGTTTAGAGAAAAATTCTTTAGTTAAAATAACAAATCCAGTGAACCAAAAAGCAGTAATAGCTAAAGTTGTATCAAATAAAGTTATATTTTCTGAATTTTATAATTGTGTTATTACAGATAGAATAGCTGAAGAATTGCTTCTTGATTTTGATGAACCTTTTGTTGAATTAATTTTGATTTCTCAGAATTCTACTTTTATTGCAAAAAAAACTAAAACTTTTGATGAAGAAAAAAATGTTGCTGAAAAAGTTCCTGTTGATGGTATAAAAATTGATAATCTTTCAACTTCAAAAAAAAGTGATAATATAAAAAAAAAAAAGTCCTTTAAATATTCGATTAAAATTGCAGATTTTTACTATAAACAGTCTGCTAAAAATATGATTCAAAGAATATTAAACGAAACTAGCTTAAAAAATCCGTTGATAAAAAAAATTACTAATACTAAATATAGGGTATTAATAGGTCCGTTTAATGATATAAAAAAACTTGAAAACTCATTTAATGAAATTAAATCATTAAATTTTGAAAATATAGAAATTTTAAAAAATGTGTAAAAAAATAGTAATTTTTATAGTTGTAAATTTATTTTTTATTAATTTATGTTTAGCTGAGTACGATATAAAAGCTAAGACAGCTATACTTCAAGATTATCACTCTGGTGAAATACTTTATGAGAAAAAACCTGATGAATTAATCTACCCTGCATCTATGACGAAAATTATGACTTCCATCTTAGCTTTTGATTTGATTAAATCTGGTGATCTAAGTCTTGATGAAAAATTTATAATTTCTGAAAAGGCATGGAGATTATCTACATCTGGATATTCATCTATGTTTATTATGGTAGGTGATCAAGTTTCAGTTGAAAATTTACTCAGAGGTATAATTATTGCTTCAGGTAATGATGCTTGCGTTGCTTTAGCAGAAGGTATTGCCGGTACAGAGGAAGAATTTGCAATTCTTATGACTGCTAAAGCTAATGAGATAGGCATGAATAATACAAACTTTGCTAACTCTTCTGGAATTAATGATCCTAATAATTATTCTACTGTAAAAGATATACTCATAATGTCTAAATATTTGATTAGTAAACACCCTAAATTTTATAAAATGTTTGCAGAAAAAGAATTCACATGGGATAGAACAGGGGGAGATCCAATTACACAAGGAAATAGAAATCCATTGTTATATAAAAATTTAGGTGCAGATGGTATTAAGACTGGATATCTCGATGCTGAAAAATATTCCTTGGCATCATCAATAAACAGAAATGGAAGAAGGCTTATTGCTGTCAGTAGTGGCTTTGAGTCAAAAAATGCAAGGTCAAAAGAGAGTGTTAAACTATTAACTTATGGTCTTTCAAATTTTGATTTAGTGCAAATTGCAAAATCTAACGAAGCTATTGATAAAATAGATGTTTGGCTTGGAAAAGAGAAATCAGTAAATGTTTATTCAAAACAAGATATATTTAAAACAATTAAAAAAGCTAAAAAAAAATTGCTTAAAGTTTCTATTGTTTACGAGGGTCCAGTAGAAGCCCCAATTTCTAAAGACCAAAAAATTGCCAAATTAAAAATTGAATATGACAAAGAAATAATTGGTGAATATGACCTTCTATCCTCAAAAGAAGTAAAAAGAGTTAACTTTATATCAAAAATAATTAAATCCTTAAATTATCTAATTTGGGGTGATGTCTAAAAAACCTATTATTGTTTTCGAGGGAATAGAGGGCAGCGGCAAGAGTCATCATATAAATAAAATTGCAAAATATTTAGATAAAAATAAAATCAAATATCTAAAAATCAGAGAACCAGGAGGTAATTTAAATTCTGAAAAGATAAGGAAATTAATACTAAATAATAAATCTAATTTTAACAATAAAACAGACCTGTTTCTCTACATGGCTGCAAGAAGTGAAAATATAAATTTAATAAGAAAATTTTATAATAAAAGAATAATTCTTATTGATAGATTTATTGACTCTACTATTGCCTATCAACATTATGGTATGGGTCTCGATTTACAAATTATTAAATCAATGAATGAATTTATATTGAAAGATATTAAAATTGGTTTCACATTTTTAAATATAGTTAATAAAAATAATTTACAACTTAGATTAAAGAAAAGAAAAAATTTAAACAGATATGATAGATTTAACATTACTTTTTACCAAAATGTCCAAAAAGGTTTTTTGAAATTGTCAAAATTAAGAAAAAAATCATATAAATTAATCGATTCAAATTTAGATATTAAGATTAATGAAAGATTAATTTTAGATAAAATAAAAAGATTAATATGATAAATTCAGAGCCATCTACACAATTAAATTTGTATGTTCATCATAAATTATTAGATAATTTTATTAATCTATATAATGATAAAAGATTGCCTAACAAAATTTTGTTATCAGGTGAAAAGGGTATTGGAAAAGCAACATTAGCATATCATTTAATCAATTATGTGCTTTCAATAAATGAAGATAGTTCATATGATAAAAAAAATTATAGAATTAATAATGAAAATAGATCATATAAACTAATACAAAATAAAATTAATCCAAATTTTTATTTATTAGATATAGCAAAAGATAAGAAAAATATTGATATTGATCAAATTAGAGATTTAATAATTGACTTAAACAAATCTTCCTTTAATTCAAAACCAAGATTTGTTCTTATTGATAATATAGAATATTTAAATATTAATTCTATTAACGCTTTACTAAAGATATTAGAAGAACCAAATGAAAATATTAATTTTATTCTAATAAATAATAATAAAAAAATTTTACCTACTCTTAAATCAAGATGTTTGGACTTTAAAGTTTCTTTTTCTTATAAAAAATCTATTGAAATAATTAATTAATTAGTTGGTACAAATATTTTTGAATTAGTGAATAAAGAAATTATGAATAATTACGTAACACCTGGTCAAATATTTGAATTGCTCAAATACTCTAAAGATCAAAAGATTGATTTGAAAAACAATAGTTTAAAAGAATTTTTATTATTAGCTATAGAAAATAAGATTTATAAAAAAGAGAAATCAATAAACGAACTTTTATATTATTTGATAGAACTTTATTTTAGAAATAATCTATCAATTAAAAAAACCTATTTAATTGATTTATATTTTTATTTTTCCAAAAAAATAAATTCTGTAAAAAAATATAACTTAGATGTTGAATCTTTATACATTGAATTTGAGGACAAAGTTCTTAATGGATAAAGTATTCTACATAACGACGCCTATTTATTATCCAACTGCCAGACCACACATGGGCCATGCTTATTCTAGTATTATTGCTGATTTTTTTGCAAGATTTAAATCTATGGACAATTATAATGTCCATTTTTTGACTGGAACAGATGAACATGGACTTAAGATACAAAGATCAGCAGAAAAAGCTCAACAGGAACCTCAAAAATTCTGTGATCAAATAAGTCAAACATTTAAGGATTTATCTAAAACTTTAAACTTAACTAACACAGATTTTATTAGAACTACTGAGATAAGGCATAAAAAATCAGTGCACCATCTCTGGAATGAATTAAAAAAAAATGGTGACATTTATTTATCAAATTATTCTGGATGGTATTCAGTATCAGATGAAGCCTTTTATACCGAAGATGAAATTGAAGAAACAGAGGGAAAAAAAATCGCTATTTCATCTAAATCAACAGTTGAATGGATTGAAGAAGAGTCATATTTTTTTAAACTTTCAAAGTGGCAAAAACCACTATTAGAATATTACGATAAAAATCCTGATTTTATTTCGCCAATTTCAAGGAAAAATGAAGTTGTAAGTTTTGTCAAAAATGGTCTTAAAGATCTTTCAATTAGTAGAAAATCATTTTCCTGGGGCATATCTGTTCCGAATGATGAAAAACATGTAATTTATGTTTGGTTAGATGCTTTAACAAATTATTTAAGTGCTCTTAATTACCCTAATACAAATGATGAATTATTTAAGAAATTCTGGCCAGCTTCATTACATTTAATTGGAAAAGATATTCTAAGATTTCACGCAGTATATTGGCCAGCATTTCTTTTATCTGCTAAAATTGATTTACCAAAAAAAATTTATGGTCACGGGTGGATTTTATCTGGTGATGAAAAGATGTCAAAATCAAAAGGAAATATTTTAGATCCCTTGGAAATCATTGATGAATATGGTTTAGATCCACTCAGATACTATTTAATTAAAGAAGTTTCATTTGGGAATGATGGAAATATTTCAAAAGAAAGATTAGAAGATTGCATAAATAGTGATTTAGCAAATAATTACGGTAATTTATGTCAACGCGTGACTGCTTTTGCGATAAAGAATTGCGGAGGAAAAATTCCATCAAAAATTGAATTTCAAGATGAAGACCTAAAAATATTAAATAAATATAGAGATAATCTAGATAAAATCAGATCAAATATTGATAAACAAAATATTAATTTTTATATTAATTATATTGTGAGCTCACTATTTGAGGCTAATAAATATTTTAATGACCAAGAACCATGGAAAAAAAAAGATGATACTGTAAGATTAAATACAATTGTTTATACAACTTTAGAAATTGTAAGGAAAATAAGTTTTTTACTTAATCCAATTATTCCAGAATCATCTTTAAAAGCTTTAAAAATATTTAATTTATCTAAAAGTGACATAAAATTTGAATCAATAGCAAATAATGAGTTTTTAATTAAAGATAATAGTTTAAATAAGATAGATATCTTATTTAAAAAAATTGAGAAAAATAATGATTGATTCACATTGTCATTTAGATCATGAACCTCTATTAAGTGATTTGTCAAATGTAATTCTAAGATCTAAGAAAATTGGAATCGAAAAATTATTAACAATATCAACATCATTTAAGAGCTTTTCTGTAATTAAAGAGTTGATAAATAAAGATGACATTATATTTGGAACTATTGGTATTCATCCTCATGAAACTTCTTCTAATTTCATAACTTCAAAAGAAATAATTAAGATTTTAAGTGAAAATACGAAAATTATTGGAATTGGTGAAACCGGTTTGGATTTTTATTACAATCATAGTGAAAAAAAAATGCAAATTAATAGTTTTAAAGAGCATATTGAAGCAGCTATTGAAACAAATGTTCCTTTAATTGTTCATTCAAGAGATGCAGAAGAAGAAACATTTGACATTTTAAATGAATATAAAAATGAAAAAATTAAAATATTGATGCACTGTTTTACAGGATCAAAAAAATTTTCTGATAAATTGTTAGGTTTAAATTCTTATTTTTCAGCTAGTGGTATTATCACTTTTAAAAATTCAAAAGATTTACAAGAAACTTTCAAATCCTTACCGAATGAAAAAATTTTGATAGAAACGGACAGTCCGTTTCTTGCTCCTGTTCCAAATAGAGGTAAAAAAAATGAACCTGCATTCATTGATTTTACTGCATCAAAACTTGCTGAAATTAAAGGTGTATCAAAGTCGGAAATTATTAAAATAACCACTAATAACTTTAACAATCTTTTCTTTTACTAAAATTTTATGAAATTCATAATTCTTGGATGTGGTAGTTCAATGGGTGTTCCAAGACCGGATGGTTTTTTTGGAAATTGTGATCCAAGGAACAAAAAAAACTATAGATCTAGATGTTCAGCTTTACTTCAAACTAGAGATGAAAATATTCTCATTGATACATCTCCAGATTTAAGAAATCAATTGTTAAGACATAATATCAAAAAAATTGATAAGGTTCTTTATTCGCATATGCATGGCGATCAAACCCATGGTATTAACGATTTAAGATCTTTTTATATTAATAGTAAAAAGCAAATTAATGTTTATGCTGACAATATTACATCTCAATATTTGAAACACAGCTTCTCCTATTGTTTCCATAGTAATACAAGTGAATATCCAGCAACATTAAAATTGAATACATTAAATGATGAAATATTTGCAATTGATGATGATAAAAAAATTGGAATTAAATTTGTCGAAGTCGAGCATGGTAATGTCAAATCAAATTGCTTTATTATTGATAAAAAATTAGCATATATAAGTGATGTTAGTAAAATCTATGAAAAAGACTATGATTTTTTTAGAAATTTAGAGTATCTCATTATTGATTGCCTTTGGTACAAATTTCATCCATCACACTTTAATTTAGAAATGAGTTTAGAAATGATTAAATTATTTTCTCCAAATAAATCAATATTAACTAATTTACATACAGATTTGGATTATAATGTATTAAAAAATCAACTACCTAAAAAAGTAATTCCGGCTTATGATGGATTAACTGTAGAATTATAATATTTCATCTAATTTTTTTAATATTTTATTAGACATAGGTTTTGTAAATGGTGCAAATGTATCCTCTACTTCACCATCTTTATTAATAAGGATTTTATGAAAATTCCATTTTGGAATTGCAGATTTGCCATGGTTTTTTTTTTGCCCATTTAAATAATTCGTGCGCATTATTACCTTTTACTTCTGTTATAGAAGTCATTGGAAAATTAATGTTAAAATTTACCTCACAAAAATCTTTAACATCATCATTGTCATCTTTTTCTTGATTGAATGAATTAGACGGAACACCAAGAACAATTAAACCTTTAGATTTATACAATTCCCATAATTTTTGTAATTCATTATACTGTTTTGTAAACCCGCAATAACTTGCTGTGTTAACAATCAAAATTACTTTATTTTTATAATCACTCAAATAAATTGTTTCACCAGATATACTTTTTATATCGAAATCATAAATTTTTTTTTCATATTTTGCGTACACTGAATTATTAAAAAAAAACATAATTATTATTGTTATTATAAATATTATTTTTTTCATTTATAAAGATTATTTATTTGGTGTAAGTAATATTAGAAAATAACCAAATAAGGTGGATAATAATGACCCAGTTAAAACTCCAATTTTTACACCATCCATATATTGGATATTCTCAACAAATGCCAAATTTCCAACAAAAAGACTCATTGTAAAGCCTATTCCTGTTAGTATTCCAACACCATAAAGATTGTACCAGTTTGAATTATTTGGCATTTGTGCAATTTTAAATTTTATTGAAGCATATGAGAAGACAAAAACTCCCAATTGTTTACCTACAAACAATCCTAATAATATTCCTAGTGGTACTTTGTCTAATAATGAGGAAAATGATAACCCTTCTAAAGATACTCCAGCATTAGCAAAAGCAAACAATGGCATTATACCAAAAGCAACATACGGACTGATTGAATGTTCAACTTTTAATAATAATGAAAAATCTTTTTCTTTTTTTCTATGAGGAATAGTCATAGCCATCAAGACACCAGCAATAGTCGCATGTATGCCAGAGTTATGTGTAAAATCCCAAAGAAATAAACCTATCACTAAATAAGGAAAAAATTTTTTAATATTGAATTTGTTTATCAATAATAAAGCTAAAAATGCAAAAAACATTAAGCTTAAATATTTGACATTTAAGTCACCTGAATAAAATAAAGCTATAATTACAATTGCACCTAAATCGTCAATTATTGCTAATGCTGTTAAAAAGACTTTCAGTGATAACGGAACTCTCTTTCCTAATAAAGATAGTACACCCAATGAGAAAGCAATATCTGTTGCTGAGGGTATTGCCCATCCATTTAATGTTTCACTATCTCCTAAATTAATAAATATATATATTAATGCTGGTACTACCATCCCACCAATAGCAGCTATTATTGGAAGTAGTGCTTGTTTTATATTAGACAATTCACCTTGTAAAAATTCTCTTTTAATTTCTAGTGTCACAAAAAAGAAAAAAATTGCCATTAATCCATCGTTAATCCAATGAATAACTGATAATTTGAGTCCTACATCGTGTATTCCTATAAATAAATATTTATCTAAAATAGAAAAGTATAATTCTGATAAACTAGAATTACTTATAATAAGAGCTATTATTGCAGCAAATAGCAAGACAAGACCACTTGCAGCTTCTAGTTTAAAAAACCATTTAAAAGGATTAGAAATATAATTAATCATAATTTTTTAAATTAAATCAATAATAAATAATTCAATATCTTTCAATGTTTCATATAAACTTATCAAAAAAAAATCAAGTTTTGGAAATATTTCAGTTAGTGGAGATTTAAATGTGTCCATTAATACAATCATAGCTACAAATGAAATTGTTAAAACAACTATGTATGACGGTATTTTCTTTATTAGATTATAATCTTTAACATTTTTTTCATTATTTTTTGATGATTTGTTTGATTGAGATCTTGTTTCATCAATAGCTATCTGGACCTGTTTTTCTGCTTGTTTAATAATATTTTCGGTTTCTTTAGGTAAATCATCTTTAGGTGGAAATTTAATTTCTGGAATAGGTTGTTTTGTTAAAGTTTCATTTTGGATTGTTTTTCTTTTATAAAACCATTTATGATTACAAGATCCGCACTGTAATAATCTTCCATTTTCTGGTATCAATGAGATATCAACTTCAAAAATTTTTTTACATATAGGACAATCAATTTCCATGTCTAAGTATATATCAGAATTATATGAAAATTCTTTTATTTTTGGCCATCTTTACTCTTTTAAAAGATTAATAAGTGCTGTAATAGTAGCATCATCGGAGTGTAGCGCAGCCTGGTAGCGCATCTGGTTTGGGACCAGAGGGTCGCAGGTTCGAATCCTGCCACTCCGACCATATCATTTATGAAAAAAGCAAAAATATATATTCCTGGAAAGAGTGCAATGCAGTCAGGTCTTGGTAAATCTGATAAATGGATTTTGGAATTTAAAACTAATGATCCTGGAAAAAATCCTTTAATGGGTTGGGAAAGTTCAACTGATACTTTATCTGAACTTAAATTAGAATTTTCATCTAAAGAATTAGCTATAAACTATGCAAAAAAGAAAAAAATCGATTTTGAAATTATCAATCCAAAAAAAAGAAGAATTGTTAAAAAATCTTATGCTGATAACTTTTTAGATTAAACGATGTTTAGATTTTTTAAATTAAGAAAATGGTTTTTATGGTCCTGGTTAGGATCAATAACAATTCTAAGTTCATTATGGTTTCAAGTTAAGATTGATGTAAAGATTAATGAATGGTTTGGTGAGTTCTATGATATGATACAAAAAGCTCTCGCTGAACCAAATGCAATCACTATTGACGAATATTGGGCAAGCCTTTTATCTTTTATTACATTAGCAGCTATTTATGTTGGTGTAGCAGTAATAGTGAGTTTTTTTACTTCACATTATTTATTTAGATGGAGGGAATCTATGGTGGAATGGTACCATAGTGTTTATGATAAGGCTCGAAAAATTGAGGGAGCTTCACAACGAGTTCAGGAAGATACAATTAAATTTTCCAGAATTATGGAGGGTTTAGGAACAAGTTTAATTGAAGCTTTAATGATTTTAGTTGAATTTATGCCAATATTGTTTGGTTTAAGTATAAGTATACCTATATTTTTTTTTGGTGATTGGGATTATGGATTAATTGTTGGTGCTTTAATTTGGTCTATAGGTGGAACTATTTTTTTAATAGGTTTGGGATTAATTTTACGACTAGTTGGTGTTGAATATGATCTTCAAAAAAAAGAAGCTGCTTATAGAAAAATACTAGTTGTTGCTGAAGATGATGGTTCAGTTAGACCTAAATCGCTGAATGAGCTATTTGAAGGGGTAAGGCAAATTCATTATCTAAGTTATATAAGATATTTATATTTTAATATTGGAAGAATTGCTTACTTACAGGCAAATGTTTTGTCAGCATATGTTTTTTTAGCACCTGCAATTGTAGCAGGAGCTGTAACACTTGGAGTAATGCAACAAATCATAAGGGCCTTTGGTAGGGTAGAGGGTTCAATGCAATATATATTAAAAGCTTGGCCTACTATAATTGAATTGGCGAGTGTTTATAAACGTTTAAGAGAATTTGA
>MDTG01276144.1_pt1 | contig 12114 bp, 10 predicted proteins | sample 811421 | NCBI WGS metagenome assembly MDTG01 (sample SAMN05326645, study PRJNA326480) | marine metagenome | isolation source: seawater | place: Pacific Ocean: South East | collected 2011
GTTCCACGTCCGGGTATTCCGCTGCTATCGTCACAACGGTCTCACGCCAGAGTCGGGAATTCTGCAAGACGTTAGCCTTGTCGACCGAACACAGGCGACCGCTGCGCTTGCGCGCCGCCTGGAAGGCTATGTGGGCAATTCTTTCGATTTCACTGCGGCGGTATACCATTGTATCAATAGCAACCTCTTCCCCATTTTCCTCCCGTCGTTCCTTGGGCGATCCGAAATAGATTCCACCCGTCAACTCCCGGACGCAAAGAACATTGAATCCATCTGGGATGAGGCTGTTCTTGACGGGCGATGCATCTATGAGGGCAGGGTGACAAACCCCGGGTCGGAGATTGGCGAAAAGGCCGAAATGTTTTCGCAGCGGTAAAAGCGCCCCCCGCTCGGGCTGTATGTCAGGTGGTAAATCCTCCCACTTGGGTCCCCCAACCGACCCAAAGAGTATTGCGTCCGCTGCTTCACAGCCGTGGAGCGTAGTGGAGGGCAGGGGGGTTTCGTTGTTTGTGTCATCAAGGGCTGCTCCTCCGACCAGGAACTGCTCGGTATCAACCTCCAGCCCGAATCTACCAGCTACGACTTCGAGGACCTTGCAGGCCTCAACCATGACTTCAGGACCTATCCCGTCGCCGGGAAGAACCGCAATGCGATGCTGTGACATGGCGGGGAATTAGCGTTTCTCGCGAGGGAGGGAAACGGAATTCGAGCAGGATTTTGTAGTCGAGTTTCACGCGGGTTGGGGCAGGGTCTTACCGCGTGGCCGTTTTTATCGACTTCCTCTGGCTGGTGCTTGGCCTCGTCCTTCTTTACTTCGGGGCGGAGTGGCTGGTGCACGGCGCAAGAGAGCTCTCTCTCAGACTCGGGATCGGTCCTCTCGTGGTGGGACTCACGGTCGTTGCCTTTGGAACGAGCGCACCCGAACTGCTGGTCAGTCTGCAGGCCAATCTCCAAGACCCTCCCAAAGGCGATATGGCCCTCGGTAACGTCGTTGGATCTAACATATGCAACATCGCGCTGATCCTTGGGGCAGGAGCCCTGATTCGCCCAATCGGCGTTCATCTTCAGATCTTGAGGAAGGATTTACCTGTCCTGCTGCTCATCTCGCTGGCATTTGTCGGCCTGCTGCAGAACGGGGTTATCACGAGATGGGAAGGCGCTCTCCTCTTCGGCGGAGTAATCCTCTATACCGTCATCAGCCTCGTGCAGGCCCGGCGGGAACCCGATCGGATTGCCCTCGAAGCTGGCGCTGAGGATACGGTTGAAGCCGCAGGAAAGAAAAATGCAGGGCGTCTACTTCTCAATCTCTTTCTGGTTGTGGCCGGGATCACAGGACTCGTCTACGGAGCCGACCGCCTCGTCTACGGTGGAAGCGGCATCGCTCGGGAATTTGGAATTTCAGAAGCAACAATCGCCCTGACGATAGTTGCCTTCGGGACCTCCCTCCCGGAACTGGCTACCTCAGTCGTAGCCGCCCTGAAGAAGCAGGGAGACCTCATCATCGGTAATGCGATCGGCTCCTGTATCTTTAATATTCTGTGCGTAGTAGGCCTGACTGCCTCAGTCGCCCCGCTGGCTCGCAGTCCTGATCTGCAGAATGCCGATCTCCTTGTGATGCTTGGCCTGACTGTCATCATCCTTCCTTTCCTGTGGTCCCGTAAAAACCTTTCCCGGGTGGAAGGGGGAATCCTCCTTGGAATCTATGCCGGATATGTCGCATGGCTCGGCCTCCGATGACTCAGGTCCAAGGCATCAACCGCCCGCGAAGTTCGGCGCGACCTCCCGGGCAGTTTGGCTGTCCCTAGTCCCGGGAGGAAGCGGTGACCAAACTCCTTACAGGCTTTTGCGTATCGCGGAATCCGAGGCTGTTGTTCCCGGTGGAGGGGGTGCAGCGGCATCAGAGCCGCGGTCGCGCATGAAACAACCGGCTCCCAGCCGGGACCTTTTTCCCAAAGATCGTTCCATTCCCGCGCAGGATCAGCGACCGGGTCAACCGGCCGACCAGAGGGCGGTTGGGGTTGCCACGAGGAGCCATCCGATTCGCAGGAAGCACGACGACGGTAGATACCTGCCAGCCAATTCCGGCGAGCCTAGAGCATCAAGCGCTCGAGTTCCTTTACTTCTGAATAAAGGAATTCCTTGCCCTCGTAATTACGAAGGAGCGTCCTGCGGTCATCACTGCTCAGGACATAGTCTGGGTTCAGGGGTATCTTTCCGCCGCCTCCGGGCGCATCTACTACAAACTGCGGGATTGCATAACCAGTAGTGTGACCCCGGAGACCTTCGATGATTTCCAGCCCCTTTTTTATTGGTGTCCGCAGGTGGGCCGACCCCTTGATGAGATCACACTGATAGAGGTAATAGGGCCTCACCCGACAAAGCAGCAGCTTATGGACCAGGGCACGCTGAACATCAACACTGTCATTGACTCCTTTCAACAGCACTGACTGGTTGCCGAGGGGAATGCCAGCATCTGCAAGACGCCCGAGAGCGTCTCTGACCTCGCAAGTTAGTTCGCGGGGGTGATTGGTATGGACCGAAATGAACAGGGGATGAAACTCCCGAAGGATATCACACAGAGCCGGGGTTATCCGTTGGGGAAGGAAAATGGGAATGCGGCTTCCGATTCTGACGAATTGGATGTGCTTGATACTGCGGAGGCGAGTCAGGATTCTCTTCAACCGATTATCTGCGAGTAGGAGCGGATCTCCTCCGGACAGTAGCACGTCCCTTACCTGCGGGGTATTTTCGAGGTATTCAAATGCGGCCTCGAGTTTTGTTTCAAGATGCTGTTCGCCCACGCCGGAAACCACGCGCGATCTGGTGCAGTAGCGGCAGTAGGAAGCGCACTGGTCTATAACGAGGAGAAGAACGCGATCAGGGTAGCGATGAACCAGCCCCGGAACCGGCATGTGACTGTCCTCGCCACAGGGATCAGCCATTTCGGTTTTATCCTGAAGAGTCTCGCCGACCTGGGGAATAATCTGGCGCCGGATTGGGCAATCGGGGTTTTCGGCCTCGATCAGGTTGAAAAAATGAGGCGTGACTGCAGAAGCTAACTTGGTCCCCGTTAATACGATGCCCTCCCGCTCGTCAGCGGAAAGTTGAAGGAACTTGTCAATATCCTCGAGCCGCTTGACCCGATTCTTCATCTGCCATCGATAATTGCTCCAGTCCTCGGGCGAAATATCCTCCGAGGCCCAATAGCCCGGGGCCGGGGAAGAGAATTGCACTTCTGCGTCGTAGTCGAAGGATGCCATCGGCGCGGTCGAACTTAGGGGAGAAGAGGTGCTTGTCAAAAGCCGGTTGACAAAAAAGCGGAAAACTTTACTGTTAAGGGGTCTTAACTAACAAAGGATAGAGTCTTAACAAATGTTTTCACAAGCACTGCGTGATATTGCCCGGCCAACCTATGCCGAGATACTTGAAACCCTGAAGCGCTCCGACGGAATGGCCGTTTCCGAGTTAGCGAAGGAGCTAAAAATGAGCTACATGGGTGTCAAGCAACACTGTGTCAATCTGGAGAAGAAAGGCTATCTTAAGACTTGGCGAGTTCCACGAACCCAGGTCGGACGTCCGGAAAAACTCTACCGCCTGACCGAAGCATGCGAAGCTCTGTTCCCGCAAGCGGGTCCGAGCCTGACACTCGCCATGCTGCAGGGAGTGAAGCAACTCTACGGAGACTCGGCCCCCGAAAAGATGCTCTTCCATTACTTCGAAGAAATGCGCCAGCGCTGGAGCGAAAGTATGAAGGGAGTAACAGCCCCTGCCGAGAAGGCGACCAGGCTGGCTGCTCTACGCGACGCCGAGGGCTGTTTCAGTAAGTGCACGTACGACGCCCAGGAGGGCCTGCGCATCGAGGAATATCACCATCCCCTGGCTGCCATCTATGAGCAATACCCCAGCGCAGTGCGCATGGAGGTTCAAGTCATGGAGCAGCTCCTCGGTACTCGAATAGCTCGCAAGACGATCGATTCCGGCAAGGGAAGGGAACTGATCGTCTACGAGATTTCTTCGCTGGGATCGCCTGCCGAAAGGGGGGTCTTCAACGGAGTGCAGGCGGACTCCTATTCGCGAACTGCTCCGAATTCTAGTGCGGCGCCAAGCCTTCTGAGCATGTAGGGGAACTACCCTGCTTGCGCTTATCCACCCCGGGCCCAAGGGCCCGGGTTTTTTCTGTCAGCCCTTTACCGTCTCAGGGAAGAGGGGTGGGGTATCTCCCCTTGTCAACCAGGGCCTTGACCTTCTCCATGACGATGGCCTTGTCTTCGGGATAGGTTACTCCAAACCAACACCCGTCCGAGGCTATCACCTTACAGCGGGCCCTCCCGGCCTCCAACAGATCATCAACCACAGTGGGTATATAGCACTCACTCTTCGTGGTATTCCCGCCTTCTACGAGGAAGGCCTCGAAACTGTCCTCCAGCTTACTAAAGAAATCCGGCGTGAATCCCCAGAAGTTCATCGAGACCAGCGCGTCCCCGGGGAGAATACGGGACGATCCATCGTGAGCCAATCCTGCGATCTGGCCTGCTTTCCCATAGCTGATATCAACGACCTCCTCCACATTCTTCAGGTAGCCATCCCGTAACGTTGCTATCCCCCGGTTTACCCCGCCATGAGCTGATAAGGTGTTCTTGAGGTAATAGCCCAGCAAGCAATAGGTTCCAGAACCGGCTCCCTCCGCCGTGAGGAACGAAACCACTTTGCTGTATGCGTCTCGGCCGTAAAAATCATCTGCATTTATTGCTGCACAGGGTTCTCTGACAATGTGTCTGGCCGCATAGACAGCGTGGGCTGTGCCCCAAGGTTTCGTGCGATTCGGGGGAATTTCGAATCCTGGAGGCAGGTCGTCAAGCCGCTGCAGGGCGTAGGAAACCTCTACCCGGTCCGCGATGCGAGAGCCGATTCGTTCGTGGAAAGCGTTCTGAAATTCTTCCCTGACCACAAAGACCACTTTGCCAAATCCACTGCAAATTGCATCATAGAGGGAGTATTCAAGGATCGTTTCCCCTCCTGGGCCCATCGGATCGATCTGCTTGAGACCGCCATAACGGCTTCCCATTCCGGCGGCGAGAACAAGCAAGGTGGGCTTTTGCATGGGAAAATCCTGAACGTTTCTAGGGGCGTTTTGCGGGGCCCTGCAACGTGAATCTCAGGGTCCTGCTTCTTACTGGGAAAACACATTGCGGATCAGAGGTCCCACGCCTTAGAGTGCCGACGTGCCGCAGGTCGAAAGGGAACCCATGGTCACTGCTGGTTCGGAGAGTTGGGAAGATCACGTTCGTCGAACTTTCCGCGCCATGGTGACGGCCCGGACGCTAGAGTCCAAGCTGGCCAGTCTATACAAGGCGGGAAAAATCGTAGGAGGGGTCTATATCGGGCCAGGTCAGGAAGCCGTGAGTGCCTCACTGGGGTCGTGCCTTGCCTGGAATCATGACGTCTTCGCTGCACTGATCCGGGACCAGGGAGGGCGCACTGCCTTCGGCGAGCCGATTCTCGACGCGACCCGGTCCTACCTTGGTTCGGCTCTGGGACCCTCCGGGGGACGGGATGGGAATATTCATCGCGGTCGCCCGCGAGAGGGCCTGCCAGCCATGATCAGCCACCTCGGCGCCATGGTTTCGGTCGTTGCCGGGATGCTTCTCGCCCGGCGCCTCGGTGGCCGCCTTGAGGGAGTGGTCGGGGCAGCAAGCGTCGGGGATGGCGCTACCTCCACGGGGGCGTTTCACGAGGGAATAAATATCGCAGCAGTAGAAAACCTGCCCCTGGTGATTGTTCTGGCAAATAACCAGTTTGCCTATTCGACCCCGAATGATCGTCAGTTCGCCTGCGATTCCCTTGTTGAAAAGGCCATAGGATACGGAGTTGCTGGGCATGAAGTAGACGGCACAGACCTTCTGGCTACCCTCGAGGTTGTTTCGAAGGCGGTCCAGAGCGCCCGGAAGGGACGGGGACCGCAACTGGTCGTGGCAAACCTGCTTCGCCTCAGTGGACACGGCGAACATGATGACGCCTCCTACGTCCCCGAGGAAATGAGGAACTCACCCCTCGGGCGTGACTGTCTGACGGTTGCCGAAGAGCAACTCCTCGCCGGTGGATTCCTCACAGAGGACGAGTTACGGCAGTGGAAGGAAGAAGCAGCCGAGGAGGTGCAGGCCGCGGTGGCCACCGCCCAGCAGGAACCAGGGCCAGATCCCTACTCTGATGACTGGAAAGTCTACGCGTCGCCCCAACTTAATCCTGATGGCTGATGGGGGAGGTGACCTATATCGATGCGATTCGTGAAGCGCAACATGATCTCCTTGCGCAGGACGAACGGGTCTTTATTTACGGACAGGATGTCGGGGCCTTTGGCGGGGCGTTCAAGGCCACTCACGGGCTCCACGACCTCTTTCCCGGCAGAGTTATCGACTGTCCGATCAGCGAGGACGCGATGATCGGACTAGCGGTTGGAGCAGCCATCGAGGGTATGCGCCCGATTATAGAGATGCAGTTTGCCGATTTTTCTTCGGTAGGATTCAACCAGATCGTCAATCAGGCTGCCACACACTTCTACCGGACGGGAGTACCAGCCCCTATCACGGTGCGACTGCCTTCCGGTGGCACACCAGGGTCAGGACCTTTCCACAGCCAGATGATGGAGAGTGTTTACGCCTACTATCCTGGTCTCGTGATTGTGACCCCCGCCACCGTTGCGGACGCATATTCCATGATGATCGACGCGGTGGCTCTCGATGATCCTGTTCTCTATTGTGAACACAAGTTTCTCTATCGGTGGTTAAAGGCCGACGAGCTCAAGCAGGGGGAAGAGCATCTCCCTATCGGCCAGGCTCGCATCGTGCGTCCTGGAAAACATGCCACAGTTGTGACATACAGTGCCATGGTTCACGAAGCCTTGCGAGCGTCTGAAGACCTCGCCAAGGAGGGCTGGGAAATTGAAGTCGTTGACCTTCGCAGTGTGAAACCGCTCGACACCGATACCGTGATTGCATCAGTAGCGCGCACAGGACGACTTCTCGCGGTCGGGGAAGCTTTTCCCTGGGGTGGCGTGACTGCCGAAGTTGTCTCCCGGGTAACAAGTGAAGGCTTCCATCTCCTGGACGCTGCGCCGCAGCGCCTGAATGCACGGGACACGCCCGTGCCTTATCACCCGAGGCTCTGGGAATCACATCGCCCGACCCTCGAATCCATCTCGGCAGCCATTCGCGATCTGCTCAGACTCTAGCCCAACCACCAGAGATCATGCCGGAAGTCCCCATCCTGATGCCCCAGCTCGGCGAATCGATCGCGGAGGCCACCATCATCAGACTGAAAATCTCGACCGGAGACGAGGTTGTAGCTGACCAGGAGGTGATTGAAGTGGAAACAAACAAGGCCACGATGGATGTCACGACGCTCTGCGGAGGAACCGTGCGAGAACTCCTCGTGGAGGAAGGTGTCAGTTACCCCGTGGGGACCGTACTCGGTCTTCTCGACGTCACTGATGAGGAGGCAGCCCGCACCGGGGTGCAGGGCAGGGAAGATGACGCAACCGTGGACGCCACTCCGCCGGCCAAGGACAAAGAGGAACGTGCCCATTTTGCAACACCGGAGGGAGGCGCCCGCGAACCAAGAAAAGTCGAACCAAGTATCCGTGGCCTTGCTGTTCCGGCAGGCATGAAGGGCGCGCACTACCTCTCGCCCCGCATGAAAGCCCGGATGGACGAGCTTGGACTGAGGGCTGCCGATATTTCTGCAATCGTCGGGAGCGGATCCGGAGGGCGTGTGACGGTCGAGGATCTTGAGCAGTTCCTGGAGTATGTAGATACCTGGCCCAGTAGTCAGGCGTCGCCCATGCGGCTCTCGGTTGCGGATTCCATGCGCAGAAGCTGGAGTCGACCGCTCGCCTCGGTGGGCCGCCCGGTGGCCCTGGAAAACCTTCTGGCCTACCGGAAGAGTCTCTCGCCGAAACCGCCTCTTACCATTTTCATCCTGCGGGCGTTCGGCAAGGCGCTCGCGGAGGAACCTGCCTCCGCCGGATACCTTATCGGTGAACATATCGTACACCCCCGCGCGTTCGATATCGGGGTCGCGGTCCAGGTCGAAGACGGTGTACTCGTTCCTGTTCTCAGGAAAGTCGATACCCGGACCGTGGAGCAGTTGATGGAGGAGTATCTCGAACTGGTAAGCAGGGCCCGGGAACGGCGCCTGCCGGAAGATAACATCGGGGGCGGGATTGCCACTGTGACAAATTTCGGTACCTTTGGCCTGGTCTGGGGAACTCCCATTCCGCTCCCGAGCGAAACCCTGATCCTCGGCATAGGTGCTGGAGTAAAAAAGCCGGTTTGGAGCGCAGAAAAGGAGGCTTTTGTTCCCATCACCGAGGCCGATCTCGTACTCACCTTCGATCACCGGGTAGTTGACGGGGGAGGAGCTGGAATGCTGCTTAATCGCATCGCGGAACTCCTACAGGAACCTGAGAAGCTTTAGGCCACCACGGGGTCACCCTGCCAGGTTTCACACAAACAGGGGGAGATAGGCTTGCCACGCTCCAAGGGTTCGATTGCTATCAGGGCATGAAACGCCGGACTGCTTTCCCCGTGATCCGCTGCCTGCTGGCCCTTCTGGCGGCAAACTCCGTCACACAGGCGGAGCTGCGAGAATTCACGGACGTCAAGGGGCGGAAAATTACTGCCGAGTTCCTCGGGCTCGCCGGACAGGACAAGGTCAACCTCCGGATGGAGGCGGGAAAGATGGTGACCGTGGATCTCGTTCGCCTGAGCAAGGGCGACCAGGACTACATCGCGGAGCACCCTGCATCCAAGCTCACTCCCATCGAACTGCCCGAGAAAGCCCTGATCGCGGTAAAGGACTGGAATGAGAAACTGCAGCGCGACGAAAGCTACTTCATCACTGCGACCGGGCAGCGCGCATTTCGCCGAGCGATCAAAACAATTCATTTTGATGGATTCGCCAGCGGGCTCTGGCAATACGCCGTAGTTGAGGGCCCACACCTTGGCGTTCTTGACTCCAAGGGAATGGCATCGTTCGGAGTCTCCCGGGTCGGGCCACCAGGATTAGAACCGGGAGCCACCGATGCTCCAATCTTCATTGGCCGATATGGCACTCGCGACACTTCCTACATCCAGTATCTCAGGAAGGACGGCCAGCCATTCATCCGGACAAGGTATGCCGATGGAAGGCCCTTCAACAGCGAAAGGGCGTGGGTCAACCTGGAGGCCGGGGATCGCCCTGAAAGCGGAAGAGGTGGCACGTGGACCCTGATCGACTACCGGGGGAACCTCCTGCATGCCTATGAGGACCTACAGGTGCAGGATTTCTCGGAAGGGCGCGCCGGGGTTGCCATTGACGAGCGGGCCAGTCAATGGCGCATTATCGACATAGATGGCGAGGAAGTCGCTGCGGGACCGTTCCGCAGGGTCGGAAAATTTATCAATGGAGCCGCGGTTGTGGATGGACGCCTCATGGACAGGGACGGCAAATGGCTGATGGAGGAAAAGGGAGATTGGCAGATTGAGCGCCGCTACGAGAATTCAGAGAGCGACGCCATCGTAGCCCGACGCACTCGAAGGGTGGAAGGCAAGAGCCGCTACGGAATCCTTCGGCGGTCCACCGGGGAGTTTATCGCCGAGGTATCAGACGACCTTTTCGTGGATCGTGGCTTCTTCGACGGATTCGCACCCGTGCGTAACCTCAAGACGCTGAAGCATGGTTACATCTCCCGGACCGGCGAGCTGATTATTGCTGACAGGTTCGCCAAGGCAGAGCCGTTCCGCGGAGGGTTCGCCGAGGTTGCACTCGAGACGCAGTATGACAAGGCCGTCATCAATCTCGCGGGAGATGTGATATGGAAGGCCCGTGTGCCCGAGGCCGGAGTTCCCGAGCAGCCCCAGCAAGACGACGTCAAGGAGGACAAGGAGCCGGACGAGAAGCAGCAAAAGCAGGCGGATTGAGGTCCAAGCAACCACCACAGGGTGGCAGGCATCATTCAGGGAATCCGCATTACATATATTGTGTGAAGTTATAAGGGCTGGGGCCTAGAGGTTGGTTTTGTCCTCGGCCTCTGCAAGGTCCCGGACTCAGCCCGCAGCTCGACCACATGGTTGCCCACAGAAAACCCTCCCACGGCTGCCGCGGCGCTGCCAACCCAACCCTGTTCTCCTTCCTTCCAGCTGCAGCCAGCGCTTTTTTGTTTTCCGGATCGCTATTTGAAGTGCCTTGTTGAAACCTTAGGCCGAAAGGCCGGTCACGAAGTTTGCCCGGCAAACCTACTCATCCGATGAAGGTCGTTGCGATTGCGAATCAAAAAGGAGGCGTTGGCAAGACCACCACTGCGGTCAATCTCTCCTCAGCTCTCGCGCGCCGCGGTCAGCGAATTCTCCTGATTGACCTCGACCCTCAGGCAAACGCGACCAGCGGACTCGGCGTGGATCCCGAAAGCGCCGAGAATGGCAGTATTTACAGCGTCCTGCTAGGCCAGGATACCCTTGAATCCAAAATCCAGCAGACACCCCGGGAAAATCTGTGCGTGATTCCGGCGGAAATGAACCTAGCGGGCGTTGAAATCGAATTGGCCCGTATGGACGACCATCTCCTTATTCTTCAGGGAATCCTCCGCGCGGCCAAAAAACGCAGGAAATTTGACTACTGTATCCTCGATACGCCGCCCTCCCTGGGTGTCCTGATGACTTCGGCTCTTTCCGCGGCGGATGAAGTCCTCGTCCCCCTGCAGTGCGAGTGGTTCGGCCTGGAGGGGCTCTCCAAGATCCTTCACGTGGTCGAACAGATCCGCGAATCGGGAGTCAATCCCAGGGTCAAGATCGAAGGCATCCTCATGACCATGTATGACGGACGCACAAATCTGTCCCGGAAAGTTGTGCAGGAGGTCAAAAACTACTTCCCCGAGTGGCTTTACCGAAGCGTCATCCCCCGCACGGTCCGCCTTGGCGAGGCGCCCAGCCACGGCCAGACCATCTTCGAATGGGACCCGCGCGGCACCGGAAGCGAATCCTATGACGCGGCCGCGAAAGAGTTTCTCCGCAGGCACAAGGCCCGAACTTCGTCGAGCGCAGCATAGTTAATTGGCGCTATCTGCTGATTGGCAATATTTTAGGAGTATTGTTACGCTCGAACCTGAAGTGTTCCAAGGTGTGCCCTGGCCGCCCTCCTGCGATCCATCGGAAAAATACGCGACTGATCGGATTCCTCTCGCGGGCAGGCTGCCTGATCCCCTTCCCGTTCCTTTCCCGTGAGAGTTCTTCTGGTTTCAACATAATCGTTGGACGGAAGGCTTGCACGACCAGATCACAGCGCTAAAAACATTTCAGCTTTCTAAATTTTCGGCGCTCCGCATGTTCGCGAAACTCTTCGGAATCCTCTCACAAGACCTCGGAATTGACCTGGGTACTGCAAATACCCTGGTCAATATAAAGGACCACGGAATTGTCCTGCGAGAACCGTCCGTCGTAGCCGTGAAGGCAGGTACGAACGAAGTAGTGGCTGTGGGAGATGACGCCAAGCGCATGCTCGGTCGCACGCCCGGGAACATCGTGGCGATCCGCCCGCTCAAGGATGGAGTGATTGCAGACTTCGAGGTTACTGAAGCGATGTTGCGTCACTTCATCAGGAAGGTGAACAATAAGCGGCGCTCCCATCCCCGGGTAGTTGTTGCCATACCCTCAGGGATAACGGAAGTAGAGCGCCGGGCAGTGAAGGAATCCGCCGAGCAGGCTGGCGCCCGGGAAGTCTTTCTGATCGAAGAGCCGATGGCGGCCGCGATTGGGGTGGGCTTACCAGTCCAGGAGGCCTCTGGAAATATGATCGTCGATATCGGCGGAGGCACGACTGAGGTGGCCCTCATCTCCCTCTCCGGGATAGTATACTCGCGGAGCGTACGGACAGCTGGTGACGAACTCGATCAATCGATCATCCAGTATATGAAGCGTGCCTACAACCTCATGATCGGTGAGCGCACCTCGGAGGACATCAAGATCCGCATCGGCTCGGCTGCAGCACTTCCCAAGGAAACCAGCATGGACGTGAAAGGACGTGATCTGGTTTCCGGGCTTCCGAAAACCATCACGGTGACCTCCCAGGAGATCCGGGAAGCCA
>MDTG01064432.1_pt1 | contig 12113 bp, 7 predicted proteins | sample 811421 | NCBI WGS metagenome assembly MDTG01 (sample SAMN05326645, study PRJNA326480) | marine metagenome | isolation source: seawater | place: Pacific Ocean: South East | collected 2011
TTAGCAAAACTATTATTCACGACCTCGGCACGTTGGATCGATTTTGATCTACAATAATAAAGGCTTTTTAAACCTTTTTTCCATGCTTGATAATGAATCTGGTGTAACTCTTTTTTATGTATGTCTGCTGGAATAAAAACATTTAATGATTGTGCTTGAGAAATATATGGAGTTCTATCTGCTGAGTGATCTATTAACCACCTCTGATCGATTTCAAACGCAGTTTTAAAAACATCTTTTTCATCTTGAGATAAAAAGTCTAAATGATCAATTGAACCTTGGTTTGTTGTAATTGACGACCAAACTTCATTGGTATCTTGACTATATTTTTGTAAAATTTTTCTTAAGTATTTATTTCTTACATTAAAAGATCCCGAAAGAGTTTTGTGTGTATAACTATTTGCCGCGATTGGTTCAATTCCAGGCGATGCACCTCCGCAAATTATTGAAATAGACGCTGTGGGAGCTATAGCAGTTTTATTTGAAAATCTCTCGTTAATTCCGTATTCAGCAGCGTCTGGGCACGGGCCTCTTTCATCTGCTAATTTTTTAGAAGCGGCATTCACTTCTTTATCGATTAACTGAAACATTTTTTTATTCCAAACTTTAGCCATCACAGACTCAATTGGAATCATATTTTTTTGCATAAAAGAGTGAAAACCCATAACTCCAAGGCCTACACTTCTTTCTCTCATTGCTGAATACTTTGCGTCATCAAAAGATTCTGGCGCTCTATTAATGAAATCTGTAAGAACGTTATCTAAAAATCTCATAATATCTTCAATAAAACCTGGTTCATCTTTCCACTCATCATAATTTTCCAAATTAAGAGATGACAAACAACATACAGCTGTTCTATCTTTTCCATATTTATCAATACCTGTTGGCAATGTTATTTCACTACATAAGTTTGAAGTTTTAACTGTTAGACCTGCTAGTTTATGATGCTGAGGTATCATTCTATTTACTGTATCAATAAAAACAATATATGGCTCTCCAGTTTCAACTCTTGCTGTCAATAACCTAATCCATAAATTTCTTGCTTTGATAGTTGATTGAATAGTTCCATCATAAGGACTTTTTAATGCCCAGTCGTCATCTGTTTCTACTGCTCTCATAAAAGCATCTGTTACGAGAACGCCATGGTGTAAATTTAAAGCTCTTCTGTTTGGATCGCCACCAGTTGGTCTTCTCATCTCAATGAATTCCTCAATTTCAGGATGGTCAATTGGAAGGTAGCAAGCTGCTGAACCACGTCTTAAAGATCCTTGACTTATAGCTAAAGTTAACGAATCCATAACTTTAATAAATGGTATAATTCCAGAAGTTTTTCCAACACGACCAACTTTTTCACCAATTGATCTTAGGTTGCCCCAATAACTTCCAATACCACCACCTTTAGCTGCTAACCAAACATTCTCACTCCAAAGATTTACGATACCGTCCAAAGAGTCACTCGCTTCATTTAAAAAACATGAAATTGGCAGACCCCTTGTTGTTCCTGCATTTGACAAAACTGGTGTTGCAGGCATAAACCAAAGTTTGGAAATATAATTATACAATCTTTGAGCATGTAGATTGTCGTCAGCATAAGTTGCAGCAACTCTAGCAAACAAGTCTTGGTAAGACTCATTTTCACTTAAATATCTATCTGTCAAAGTTGCTTTACCAAAATCTGTCAAATTTGAGTCTTTAGATCTATCGATTTTAATTGTGATTCCTTTTTCATTTTGAAATAATTCAGTATCATTTGATAGGCTAAATAAGTCTGGTCTTTTTAAATCGGTATTAACACTGCTGGATTTTTGCACGAAACTGCTTTTGTTTTCTTCCAAAGCAGTTTTTATTGCCAGAGCTATGTTTTCTTGCATTTTTTCCCTTTTTTTGGTTTTTTAAGTAAAAACAACTATATGTTGTGTCTAAATAGCTTGAGTATACTAATTATGCAACCTAAGCAAGAGAACATAATATGAACTTTAAAAAAAATCAATAGTAAAAATGGGGCCTGTTAATTATTACCTTTTAAATAAACAGCTAATTTATTATTGATTTCTAATGTCTGATTCTTCTGTCCACATTAACCACAATGGATTTAGAGAATATGATGCAAGATGGCTCTATCCTCAAGACATTAATTTAGCAGGTATCAAAGATTTAGGTCGAGGGTTAGGTTCTCAAATTATATCAGAGACAAAGAAACAAAACCCAAGTGTGATAGTTGGTTTTGATTACAGATCCTATAGCGAAGAAATAAAAAATTCCTTAGCTGAAGGATTAATTTCTTCAGGCTGTTATGTTCAAGATTTAGGGTTGTCCTTATCGCCAATGGTATATTTTGCACAATTTAAATTAAATGCAGATGGTGTGGCAATGGTAACAGCAAGTCATAACGAGAATGGATGGACAGGAGTTAAAATGGGGATTCAAAAAGGATTAACTCATGCTCCAGATGAAATGCAAAGATTAAAAAATATTGTATTGAATAAACAATTCGTAGATGGACATGGGAGTTTAAAAAAAATAGAAAATTTTATTGATGAGTACAAAAAAAACCTAATTCAAAAAAATAAAATTAAGAAAAAAATTAAAGTGGTTGTTGCCTGCGGTAATGGTACTGCAGGTATTTTTGCTCCAGACATTCTAAGAGGCATTGGTTGTGAAGTTGTGGAGATGGATTGTAACTTAGATTTTAACTTTCCTAAATATAATCCTAATCCAGAAGATTTAAAAATGCTGAATGCAATATCAAAAACTGTGAAAGATGAAAAAGCAGATGTGGGTTTTGGATTTGATGGAGATGGAGACCGAGTTGGTGTTATTGATAACTGTGGAGAAGAAATATTTTCTGATAAGATAGGGCTGCTAATTGCTAGAAATTTAGCACCTCAACATCCCAATTCAAAATTTGTAATAGATGTTAAATCGACAGGGTTGTTTTCACACGACAAAATATTAAAAGAAAATAATTGTGAAACGATATTATGGAAAACAGGTCACTCACATATTAAAAGAAAGGTTAATAAAGAAAAAGCGCTAGCAGGCTTTGAGAAGAGCGGGCACTTCTTTTTTAATGAACCATTAGGACTTGGATATGATGATGGGATTAATTCAGCAATTCAAGTTTGTCATTTATTAAATGATCAAAATAAAATGATGAACGAAATTATTAAAGAGCTCCCTATAACATATCAAACACCCACCATGGCACCATATTGTAAAGATGAAGAAAAATATAAAGTTGTTGATGAAATAATTAAAAAATTTAAAAACTTCAAACAACTCAAAATATTAATAGACGGCGAAGAAATTAAAGAAATTTTAACCGTAAATGGTATTAGATTTACGTTGCATGATGGCTCATGGGGATTAATTCGTGCTTCTTCAAATAAACCCTCTTTAGTTGTCGTAACCGAAAGTCCAACTTCCGAAAGAAGAAAAAAAGCAATTTTTGACTTCATAGATCAAAATCTTCAGTTAACAGGAAAAATTGGTGAGTATGATCAAAAAATTTAAAATTATTTTTTGAAATATTTCAAAAACCTCTGAATAAACCTTGGCGTTAATGTTTTTATTGGGTTAACTTCAACTTTTAAATTATCTTTACCTTTAATTTTAAAACTTGCACCAAAAATTCCATCGCCCTTTTTACCAGTAAGAATTTTACCAACTACTGGTATCTCTCTAATAAAATTGTTGATTGTATTTGCTGGTGCTAAACTGCCACTCAAACTTGCAAAATCATCTTTTCCAACTCTTCCTTCAATAACAAAACCAAGAGACGGGCCAGTACCATAGCATTCTAAAATTTTTAATTCATTGTTTACTAACTCATATTTTAAATATGCTTCTTTAAAAAATATGCCCTTTCCTTCTAAAACATCTAAAGCTCCTGTCAAAGAACCAATAGATAAAATTTTTGTTAAAACTGGCATTTCTTTAAGGTAAAAATTTTCAACTTTTACCTCTGTAATGGATGTATTGTTTGATAAATATTCACTTTTTACCTCAAGGGTCCCCTTTTCTAAACCATTTAAAAATTTATAATTTGATAGAAAAGGTTTCGCTTTATCGCTTTTAATTAATAATAATTTGTTACCAACCTCACTTTTTAATATTTTATGAGTGAAGGATGTCAAATCTTGAAAATTGGCAAAAGAGTTTAGCTTTATAATTTTACCATTATTTAACTTTGCTAAATTTTCATAGTCAATGAGATACTCCCCTGGTAAATAAATTCTTTTAAACTTTAAATTAACATTACCGTTAATACCATTTTTTATATCGAATAGTTTCTTTTTACGTTTGGATCTTAAATATTTACTTAAATCTAAAGATGATCCTACAACAATATAATCATTTTTGTTTTTAATAACTTTAAACTTATTTTTTTCACCAAGATTAACATTCACTTTACCTATTTCTTTGAAAACGAACTCTTTATCAAAAAATAAATATCCAATATTTATTTTTTTTTCTTTTGATATAAATTTAATATTTTCAAATTTGTTCAAAATGGGATTTTTTGAAAAATTAAACTCTAATTTTGCCTCTTCATTTTTTTTTTTAATATAATTAAAAATTGAAAAATCTATTTCTGAATTATTTAAATTAATATTTAACTTAGTATTAAAAGACTGAAAATCTTTCAATACAGTCTCTGAAAAATATTTGACTTCATTTTTAATTGGAAAATCAATTTCTTTAAAAAAAGTGTTTTGGAGATTTATAGCACCGCTAGTTTTAATTTTAAAAGGATTTTTGCTATTACGTCTTGTTATTTCAAATTTATTTTTTTTATTATTAATCTCAAACACACCTTGAGAATAAATTTTTCCATAATTATTAAAACTTAAAGAAGAATTGATATTCTCAAAGATTAAATTGCTCGGATTATTATATTGGAACTTAAGGTCTTTAGTGTTTAAATTAAAAGTAGTCTCATCTTTTTTTATTGTGTAGTCACTATTAAACTTAACTTTAAGGTTAGCGTCAATTGCAAAATTTCCACTAATATTAGAAAATTTATTGAGATTTTTTGAAATGTTTTTTGGTAGAATTTTTTTTAGATTTATAGTGGGATTCATTCGTCCTTTTAAATTAATAGCACCTGATAAAAACTTTTTATTAAAAGAGTAAATTATTTCTCTTGAATTAATTTCAAAATCTCCAAAATTTCCAGATATGTCTGATAATAAAATTTTATCTCTTGAATAATTTATTTTACCATTAATTTTTTTAATTAATGGCAAACTGTCACTTATAATAAGTGATATATTACTTAACTCACCATTAAAAACTGTTTTAATTTTGTCGTCTTTTGATTGATATATTGTCAGTTCTCCAAATCCACTACCCTTAATAAATTTTACTTTATTAAGATTAATAATATTTTTAATTAATGAAACATTTTGTAACTTTGAAATTTGATTTTTATCAAAATCAATTTTAATTTTTTTAAATAAATATTTTTTTTGAAACAATGATTTTAAATCTGTAAAGATTACGAATGATTTTATTGAGATATTTTCATTATCAATTTTAATTTTGGGATTGTTTATTTTGGCTTTTACAGATAAGGAAAATAAATCCAGAGAAACACTAGTGTCTTTGAACTCAACTTTTGAATTGGGTATTTTTTTTTCAATTTCACTAATTATTTTTTTATTAAATTTATTTGTTGATATTCCATAGGACAATATCACTATTAAAATAAAAAGAATAAAAGTTAATAAAGAAACTATTTTAAAAACTTTTTTCATTATTTTAATTTAATTAATGCTGACTCTAGAAACTCATTTATTTCACCATCAAGTATATTTTTAGGGTTTGTACTTTCTATATTTGTCCTATTATCTTTAACTAATTGATATGGTTGAAGCACATAAGACCTTATTTGATGACCCCAACCAATATCAGTTTTATTGTTTTCATTGGATTGGTTGTTCTCTTTTCTTTTTTTCAATTCCAACTCGAATAGTCTTGATTTTAACATTTTAAATGCCGTATCTTTATTTTTATGTTGCGAACGCTCATTTTGACATTGAACAACTATTTTAGTTGGCAAATGTGTTATTCTCACGGCGCTATCTGTAGTATTAACATGCTGACCGCCAGCACCACTTGATCGATAGGTGTCGATTCTGAGATCTTTATCTCTAATATCTATTTCGATTTTATCATCAACAGCAGGATATACCCAAACACTTGCAAAACTAGTGTGTCTTCTTTGATTTGTATCAAATGGGGATATTCGGACTAATCTATGAACCCCGCTTTCATTTTTTAGATAGCCGAAAGAATTTATTCCTGATATTTTTATGGTAGAAGACTTAATACCTGCTTCCTCACCTTTACTTTCGCTAATTAGAGTACAATCGCGACCGTTTTTTTCAGACCATTTTAAATACATTCTTCTAATCATATCTGCCCAATCTTGACTTTCAGTTCCACCTGCTCCTGCATGGACTTCTAAATAACAACTTAATTTGTCACTTTCATCAGACAAATAACAATTAGCTTCCAACGATTTCAATCGCTTTTTTAATGATTGTAAATCTCTTTTTAATTCTGAGTAAAGGTCGTCATCATATTCTTTTTCTAAAGAAATTAAAAAATCATTTAAATTCTCATATGTGCTACTTAAATTTTTATATTCATTAACGATTTTTTCAGTAAAATTTTTTTCTTTAAGTACACTTTGAGCTTTAAGATTGTTATTCCAAAAATCTTCTTTTGCTATCTCAGATTCTAATTGCTTTAATTTCTTTTCGAATGATCGCTGGTCAAAGATAACTCCTAATATTTTTTAAAACTCTAGATAAATTTTCAAGGATATTTTTCTCTTCTATCATTAGTATTCTTTCATTATTTGATCAGAGTCATAATTATCTATAATTGTATTAATTTTAAAGCTTTCATTAATAGTATTTTTGTTAATAAAATCTTTTTTACCATTTTTAGCATTAATTTTAACGAACTTAACAGTTTCTGTAGGTTTAAAAAATGGTACAAAATTGTTTGGTTTTAGCTCCCTCATAATATCTGAAAAAATAGGCAATGCAGCTTTAGATCCAGTCTCTTTTTTTCCTAAAGTAGTAGGTTCATCAAATCCAACATAAACTCCAACCAATAATTCAGGTGTAAAACCAATAAACCATGCATCTAAATTTTCGTTTGTTGTTCCTGTCTTTCCAGCTAATTCAAGTTTTAATTTTTTCAATTTTTTTCCTGTTCCTCTCTCAACTACACCTCTTAGTATATTTACCATCTGATAAGAAACATCTTCATTAAAAACTCTTTTATATCTGTCCTCAATTACTGGAGGATTGTTTGAATTAAAATCATCCTTACAGCCAAGACAAAATAATTTTTCATTTTTATAAATTGATTTACCGTTTCTATCTTGTATTAAATCAATGAGCGTTGGCTCGATTTTTTTTCCTCCATTAACAAAAGATCCGTATGCTGCTGTTATTTTTATTAATGTAGTTTCCCCTGAACCTAATGACGAGGATAAAATGTTTGCTGTATTTTTATATATATCTAATTCTTTTGCTTTTTTATTTATCTTTTTTAAACCGACATCATTAGCTATTCGTACTGTCATTAAATTATTAGACTTTTCTATTCCATATCTAAAAAGTTGTTTACCATAAAAACGTCCAGTATAATTTTTTGGTTTCCACTTAAATTTATCTTGGTTTTGATAAATAACAAATGGTGCATCAAGTATGATTGAGTTTGGTTTATAATTATTTTCTAATGCGGTAGCATAAACAAAAGGTTTAAAAGCTGAACCTGGTTGCCTTTCTGCTTGAGTGGCCCTATTAAATTGATTTAGACTAAAATCAAATCCTCCTGACAGAGCTAACACTCTTCCACTCCAGGGATTCATAACTATTGCCGCACCATTTACTAAAGGAATTTGTTCAAGTGACCAAAGGTTATTTTGTGATAATTTTTTTACATATACTATATCGCCGACTTCAAATACATCTGAAATATTTTTAGGATAACCTTTATGCAGATCTTGTGTTATTCTTTTCTTTGCCCATTTGACGTTCTTAAAATTAATATATCCATTGTCTTTTTTTTCAGTTAAAATTTTTGCTCTATTATCTTCTAATGACAATACTAAAGCTAACATAAATTTGTTTGATTTATGAGTTTTTTGTTTTAAAAATTCTAAAAATCTTTCTGTATTGTATTTTTTATAAATTGGTCCAACCCAGCCGTGTCTTTTAGAATATTTTATAAGATTCCTATTCAAAGCAGATGTTGTTACTTTCTGAATTTTTTTATCTAATGAGGTTTTAATATAAAAACCTTGCTTATAAATTTTTTTTTCGCCGTATTTTTCAATTAAATTCTTTCTTATTTCTTCAACAAAAAAAGCTGGCGACATATCAATATCTAAATTTTTCTTTTTCAAAATAATTTTATAATTAAGTGAAATTTTTAATTGCTCTTTAGATATAAATCCGTTTTCAAACATTCTTTTTAAAACCCAATCTTTTCTACTTTTTACATTTTCATAATTTCTATATGGATTATATTTACTTGGTGCTTTTGGTAAAGCTGCTAACAAAGCTGCCTCTGCATGATTTATATCCATTATAGATTTATCAAAATATGTCATGCTCGCAGATGCGATTCCATATGATCTTTCTCCTAAATAAATTTCATTTAAATAAAGCTCTAAAATTCTTTTTTTTGATAAAGATTTTTCTATACGGAATGCTAAGATCGCTTCTTTAACCTTTCTTGCTAAAGAAACGTCTGAAGTTAACAAAAAATTTTTCGCAACTTGCTGCGTAATTGTGGATGCGCCCTCTAATCTATCGCCACTTATAATGTTTTCAATATTTTTAAAAACAGCTCTCGTTATTCCAATTGCATCAATTCCAGGATGTTTGTAAAAATTTTTATCTTCAGCGGATAAGAAAGCATTCACTACTTTTTTTGGAACCTGGTTAATATTTACAAAGGATCTTCTTTCCCTTGAAAAATCAGCTATAACGTCGCCTTTTATGTCATATACCTTGGTTGATACCGACGGTTTATAAGTTTTTAAAAATTCAAAATCTGGCAAATCACTGGAAAAATACCAAAAAAGAGAAAAAACCAAAAATAATGCAATAAAAGACGTCAATAATATTAGACTTAATAATCTGTTAAAATTTTTAATCATAAAATATCTTTAAATATACTTTAAATAATATAAATATGGCAATTATGTCTATGAATAAAGTTTATTTCAAATTTAAGAAAAATATAACAAATTACACTATTAAGAGAGATTTATTATGGAAAAGAAAATTCTTATTGATGCTTCACAAGCTAAACAAACTAGGGTTGCAATTACAAATAATGGAAATGTTGATGGATACGAATTTGAAAACATCAATAAAAAACAGTTAAAAGGCAATATATATCTAGGTAAAGTCAGCCGTGTAGAGCCATCTTTACAAGCAGCTTTTGTTGATTTTGGAAATGAACGTCATGGTTTTTTGGCCTTTAATGACATTCAATCTGAATATTACCAATTACCGAAATCAGATAAAGACGTATTAAAACAAGAAGAAGAGGAAATTAGGGAAGAGCTAAATAAAGTAACCGAAAATATTGACGAAAGTGAGGGCCAAGAAAACGATGAAACGATTGATAGTCCTGTTCGAGAAGAAGAAAGTATTAGAAATGTTCAAGAAACTGAAAACAATAATGATAACCATTTAGATAAAAAAATTGAAAAAATACGAGGCAAAAGAAAAAAAAGATACAGAATTCAAGAAGTAATAAAGCCCGGTCAAGTAATCTTAATACAAATTGTTAAGGAGGAAAGAGGAAAAAAAGGTGCAGCATTAACTACATATATTTCTCTTGCAGGTAAATATATTGTTCTAATGCCAAACACAGCAAAAGGGGGCGGGATTTCAAGAAAAATATTTAATTCACAAGATAGACGTCATATCCGAGAAATTATTAATACTTTGAGTATACCTAATACGATGGGACTCATCGTGAGAACCGCTGGTGCTAAAAAAACACAAAATGACATTAAAAACGACCTAGATGTTTTAATTGGAATGTGGGAAAAAATTAAATACAAAACATTAAACTCAAACGCTCCGAATTTAATCCATGAAGAAGGAGATTTGATTTATAGAGCCATTCGCGATTTTTTAACAAATGATATTCAGGAAATTATTATTGATGGTAAAGAATCATACCAAAAAGCTTTAAATTATGCCGAAACAATTGCGGTTAATTATATAAAAAAAATCAAGAGATATAAAAATAAAATACCGCTTTTTCACTCATCTGGAATTGAAAAATATTTAAATAAAATTTTTGACTCAAAAATCACTCTTAAATCTGGTGGATATCTAATTATAAATCCTACAGAGGCATTAGTAGCCATAGATGTAAATTCAGGAAAGTCAACGAAAGAAAGGAATATAGAAAAAACTGCACTTGCAACAAATATTGAAGCCGCGGAAGAAATAGCCAGACAGGCTAAACTTAGAGATCTTGCAGGATTAATTGTCATAGATTTTATAGATATGGAAAATTTTTCAAATAGAAGGTTAGTTGAAAGAAAAATGAAAGATTCTTTGAGATCTGATAAAGCCAGAACTCAAGTTGGAAGAATAAGCCATTTTGGTTTACTTGAGATGACCAGGCAAAGATTAAGGGAAAGCTATATAAAATGGGAAACTGTTCTTTCAAAAGAATCATTCTGTGAAAAAATTTTAAGAAAAGTAGAAGAAAAGATATTTGATATTCCAAAAGTTAAAAAAGTTTCAATTGAGATTTCTCCTAAAACTATTTTATTCATAAAAGAAAATATGAAAGAAGAAATTAATTATTTTGAAAAAAAATTTAAATTTAAATTAACCTTTAGTAAAAATGAGAACTTATTATCAAATGAGTTTAATATAAATTTTTTAAGTAATAAAAACAAAATATTAGACTCGTATTCAGAGATAACTGTTGTTGTAGAAGAAATTAAAACAAACAAAAAAGAGAAAATAAATCCGAAAAAAAAAGTAGGAAAAATTTTCAAAAGAAAAAAAGTAAAAAAAAATAAATAAACTTATTTAATTTTCCTTTGATGTGTTGTAGAATTTTTCGCCAATACAGATTTTTGCATCATTCCAGACAAATAAGATTTTCTACCAGCCTCAACAGATAATTTCATAGCTTCAGCCATTAATACTGGCTTTTGAGCTTTAGCAATTGCTGAGTTTACTAAAACACCATCACAACCTAATTCCATTGCTATACTTGCATCTGATGCGCATCCAATACCTGCGTCGACTATCACAGGAACAATTGAACGCTTTTTAATAAGTTTTATGTTATTTTTATTTGGTATTCCGTGACCAGATCCAATTAAAGAACCAAGTGGCATTATAGCCACTACACCAAGCTCTTCTAACTGTTTGCAAGCTATTGGATCATCTGAACAATAAACCATGACATCAAATTTTTCACGAACTAATATTTCTGTGCATTTTAATGTTTCTTTCATATTTGGGTATAAAGTTTCTTTATCACCCAAAACTTCAAGTTTTACCAAATTCCAGCCGCCGCTATCTCTAGCAAGCCTTAATACCCTTAAAGCATCCTCAGAGTTAAAACAACCTGCGGTATTTGGTAAATATCTAATCTTCTTAGGATTAATGTAGTCCATAAGCAACGGTTCTTTATTATTAATTATATTTACCCGTCTCACGGCAACAGTAACAATATCTGCCCCTGAAGCTTCCACGGCTTTTGCTGTCTCAATGAAATTTTTATACTTTCCAGTTCCAACAATAAGTCTAGATTTAAATCTATACTTTCCTACTTTGAATATATCTTTCATTAACCTCCGCCAATAAATGTTACAATTTCAACCTTGTCTTTATTGCTAAACATAAAATATCTATATTTTTCTTTTGGAATAACAACTTTATTTACCTCCACAGCAACTTTTGATGATCTTATATCAATTTTCTTTAAAAGTTGAGAAATCGTATCTTTTTCAGCAACTTCAAACTTTTTGCCATTTAAAACAATATACATTAATAAGACTTAATATTTTTCAATTAATAAAATGTCAAAAAAAA
>MDTG01332237.1_pt1 | contig 12113 bp, 16 predicted proteins | sample 811421 | NCBI WGS metagenome assembly MDTG01 (sample SAMN05326645, study PRJNA326480) | marine metagenome | isolation source: seawater | place: Pacific Ocean: South East | collected 2011
CAACATAGCTATGATGTGACCTAAGTCAAGTAATCTAACATTACATTTAAAAAAATGAAAAAAAAAATAAATAAAATTGTTTTTGAAAATGACCTCAAACTCGATTGCGGTTTATTTCTAAAAAAATGTGAAATTGCGTTTGAAACATATGGCAAACTTAATAAGAGTAAGTCAAATGCAATTTTTATATGTCACGCTTTAAGTGGTGACCAATATTGTAGTGGAATAAGCCCAATTACAAAAAAAAATGGGTGGTGGAATGAATTAGTTGGACCTAAGAAACCAATAAATACCGAAGATTTTTTTGTTATATGTAGTAATGTTATAGGTGGATGTCAGGGAAGTACTGGTCCATCAAGTATAAATCCGGAAACAGGAAAAAGATATGATTTAACTTTTCCAGTAATAACAATTTCTGACATGGTTAAAGCACAAGTTAAGTTGATAGACCACTTGAAGATTGAAAAATTATTTGCTGTAATTGGTGGTTCTATGGGAGGCATGCAGGCATTAGAATGGGGGGTATCTTTTTCTAAAAGAGTGCATGCAATAATTCCTATAGCTACCTCTTATAGACATTCAGCCCAAAATATAGCCTTCCATGAGATTGGTAGACAATCTATAATGTCAGATCCAAGCTGGCACAAAGGCAAGTATATCGATAAAAGAACAAAACCAAAAAGAGGTTTGTCTGTGGCAAGAATGATTGCTCATATTACATATCTCTCAGAATCAGCACTTCAAAGAAAATTTGGAAGAAATTTGCAAAAAGGACAAAAGTTCTCATACAAATTTGATGTTGATTTTCAAATTGAGAGTTATCTAAAACATCAGGGATTTTCGTTTGTTGATAGATTTGATGCTAATAGCTATCTATATATAACCAAAGCCATGGATTATTTTGATTTATCCGTAGCGCAAAATAAACTTTTTAAAAAGTTTAAAAAAATAAAAATTAGGTTTTGCTTTTTTACATTTTCTTCTGATTGGCTTTTCCCAACATCGGAAACTAAAGCCATGATAAAATTTTTGAACAGTTGTGGTTCAAATGTAAGTTTCGTAGAAATTGAAACAGACAAGGGCCATGATGCGTTTTTATTAAATGAAATTAAATTCCATAAAATCTTAACAGGATTTCTTAACGGATTAAAAAAAAGTGCATCTAATGATTGATACCTTAAGAAAAGATTTAAAAATAATCTATGATATAATAGATCAAAATGAAGTGCTCCTAGATGTTGGTTGTGGTGAAGGTTTATTACTTAGTTGCCTATCTGAACATAAGAAAGTTGACTGCAGAGGAATTGAGATCAATCAAAAAGGAGTTAATAAGTGTGTGGAAAAGGGCCTTGCAGTTATACAAGGGGATGCAAACATTGATTTAAAAGATTATCCAGATAATTTCTTCACAACAGCTGTTCTAAGCCAAACAATTCAAGCAATGATATCTCCAGATCATGTTATAAATAACCTTGTGAGAATAAGTAAAAGAGCTATTATTTCTTTTCCCAATTTTGGTTATTGGAAAATAAGAAAAGATTTAATGGTTTCTGGAAAAATGCCTCAATCAAAAATTTTGCCATATAATTGGTATGACTCTCCAAATATTCATTTATGTACCATTAGAGATTTTGAAATATTTTGTTATGATAATAAAATTAAAATTCAGAAAAAAGTATTAATGAATTCAAAAAGCGAAGTTTTTTTACCTTTTTTATTTGGAAATTTTTTCGCATATCAAGCTATTTTTTCAATTACAAAGGATACTAGATGATAGATGTAATATTAATCCCTGCTCTCGATGACAATTATATATACATTCTTAATGACAAAAAATCAAATTTAACCGCTTGTATAGATCCATGCTTGTCTGAATTAGTTTTAAAGACTCTTGAGCTAAATAACTTAAAACTAGACTTTATTTTAAATACGCATCATCATAATGATCATGTGGGAGGTAATTTAGAATTAAAAAAAAAAAACAAACTGCAAAATCATTGGTGCTGAGGTTGATAAAAAAAGAATTCCAGGAATTGATATAACCGTTAAAAATGAAGAAACATTCGAACTTGGAAGCACAATTTTTAAGATATATGAAACTCCTGGGCATACAGTTGGTCACATTATTTATCATTTTCACGAAGATAAGATTTTATTTTGCGGTGACACTCTTTTTTCATTTGGTTGTGGAAGAATATTTGAAGGTACTCAAGAGCAAATGTTGGAATCATTAAAACTTATAAAATCCTTTCCAAACGAAACTTTAATTTATTGTGGACACGAATACACCGAGTCAAATTTAGAATTTGCATGTAGTTTAACCCCCAATGACCAAAACTTATCTTCAAAATTAAAAGAAATAAAAAAACTTAGAAAAAAAGGAATACCGTCTATTCCAACAAATTTAGATATTGAAAAAAAAATGAATCCTTTTTTAAGGGTTGATGAAACGAAATTTAGAAAAAGTGCAGGCTTGATTGGGGGGGATATTGAAAATTTTAGAACGATAAGAAAGATGAAAGATTTATTTTAAATTAATCCATATATAAACCTCCATTAATCGAAAACGTGGCACCATTAATATATCCTGCTTTTTCTGAAACTAAATATATTACCATTTCTGCAATCTCATTTGATTCACCAAGCCTCTTTGCTGGAATTGTTTCAATTATATTATTTAAGATATCTTCTCTAATTGCCGCAACCATTTCCGTATTAATATATCCTGGTGAAATCACATTAGAAGTTATGCCTTTACTAGCACTTTCAAGTGCCAGTGATTTCGAGAAGCCTTCCAACGCTGCTTTTGTTGCTGAGTAATTTGTTTGTCCAAACTGACCTTTTTGACCATTAACAGAGGATATATGAATTATTCTTCCAAAACCATTATTTCGCATATCGTTAATTACATTGGATGTTAGATTAAAAACTGAATTTAAATTTACGTTGATTACAGCATCCCAATTTTCTTTTTTCATTTTATGAAGAGGAGCATCCTTGGTTATTCCAGCGTTATTAATCAATATATCGATTTTTCCATGTTTAGATTTAATTTTTTCAATTGCTGTTTTTGTCTCGTCGTATGAGCTTACATCCCATTTTTCAATTTCAATTTTGTAATTAGATGCGAATCTCAATGCTGCCTCATCGTTACTATTATAAGATGCTATAACTGTATAATTTTTTTCATTTAGAAGTTTAGAAATAGACTCTCCAATTCCACGAGTTCCGCCTGTTACCAATGCAACCTTGTTCATAAGTTAATCCCTCTCCACACACATAGCTATACCTTGTCCCCCGCCAATACAAAGGGTTGCAAGTCCCTTTTTCTTATTTTGACTTATTAATTGATGAATAAGTGTTATTAAAATTCTTGCACCTGACGCTCCAATAGGATGTCCTAATGCAATAGCCCCTCCATTAACGTTAACTTTATTCATGTCCCACTTTAATTCTTTACTAACTGCCAATGCTTGTGCTGCGAATGCTTCATTAGCCTCGATTAAGTCTAAATCTTCAATTTTCCAACCAGCGATGGTTAATGCTTTTTTTACGGCATTTACTGGTCCGATTCCCATAATTGATGGATCAACGCCAACAGTAGCCCATGAAACTATTTTTGCAATCGGCAATAAATTTAGAGAATTTGCCTTTTCTTCACTCATTAAACAAACAGCTGCTGCACCATCATTAATACCAGATGCATTTCCAGCTGAAACACTGCCATCTTTTTTAAATACAGGTCTCAGTTTATTAATTGCTTCAAAAGTTGAACCATGTCGCGGAAATTCATCCGACGTAATTTCTATTTCGCTTTTTTTTTTTTGATATTTTATTGGTATAATCTCATTTTCAAATTTGGAATTTTTTTGGGCATATTCAGCTTTATTTTGAGATTCAGTTGCAAAACGATCTTGATCATCCTTTGAAATCTGATATTTTTCAGCTACATTTTCTGCTGTTATCCCCATATGATAGTTGTTCATAGCGCACCACAAGCCATCAATAATCATAGAGTCTTTAAGTTCTCCGTCACCCATTTTTATGCCATTTCGAAGGTTAGAAGTGTGGTGCGCATTACTCATTGATTCTTGACCACCTGCAATAACTATCTCAGATTGACCTGTAATAATTGATTGAGCGCCTAAAGAAATTGATCTTAATCCTGAACCGCAAACCTGATTGATTGTAAGTGCACTTTTATCCTCGGGTATACCAGCAAGAAATGAACTTTGTCTGGCAGGATTTTGCCCAGAACCTCCAGTTAAAACTTGTCCCATTATAACTTCGTCAACTTGTCTCTTCTCAATCTGAGAGTCCTGAATTACACTTTCAATACAAATTTTTCCAAGTTCACAAGCTGAAAAATCACTTAAACCTCCAAGAAATTTACCGATAGCTGTTCTTTTAGCTGAAGTAATAACAATATTTTTCATAAGATTAAAATTATTAAAAAACCAAAATTCGATAAACTAATATCAAAATCTAAATTAATAAGCAATACAACATTTTTTTTCATTAAAATAAAAATTTTTAAAAATCTAAATAATACTTTCATTTATAGGATTTACATGTATAAATAAGAATTTTAGGATTAACTATGTTTTTAATTTTCGAAAATGGTGGCAAACAGTACAAAGTAAAAAAAGGTGATGTCTTAAAACTTGAAAGTTTTGACTGTAAAAAAGATGATATTGTCAAACTTGAGAATGTGACTTTATTTTGTAATGAAAACAACGAAATCGCCATTGGTTCTCCTTTCATACAAGATGCTTATGTTAAGGTAAAGATACTTGATATTGTAAAAGATCAAAAAGTTATAATTTTCAAGAAAAAGAGAAGACATAATTACAGAAGAAAAATTGGTCATAGACAAAATGTAGTTTTGGTAAGAGTTGTGGAGATTTCATTAGATTCAAAAAAAAAGTCATCAGAAACATCCGATCAAAGTAAGGACCAAATTAACAAACCACAAACTAAATCTAAGGATTAAATATGGCACATAAAAAAGCAGGCGGAAGTACTCGAAATGGAAGAGATACAGCTGGGAGAAGACTTGGTGTGAAAAAGTTTGGAGGTGAATTCGTTATACCAGGAAACATTATTATTAGACAAAGAGGGACGAAGTATCATCCAGGAAAAAATGTAGGAATTGGAAAAGATCACACCATATTTGCTTTGGAAAAAGGAAATGTTCTTTTCAAAAAAAAAGCACAAGGGAAAACCTTTGTTAATGTCGTACCATCAACAGAGAATTAATAATTTTCTTTCTTCTAATTAGGTAAAGTAATGAAGTTTCTTGACGAAGCTAAAATTTATTTAAAAGGAGGTAACGGTGGTCCAGGATGTGTAAGTTTTAGAAGAGAAAAAAATGAGCCTAAAGGTGGACCTGATGGAGGTAACGGTGGAGAAGGTGGATACGTTTATATTAAGTCATTCAAAAATCTAAACACTTTAATTGATTTTAGATATAAACAACATTTTTATGGCATCACAGGGAAAAGCGGCTCTGGAAAAAAAAAAACTGGATCAAGCGGCTCAGATTTGATTATTAAAGTACCTGTCGGAACACAAATATTATCAGAAGACAAAAAAAATTTAATTAAAGATTTTAAAAAATCAGGAGATTTGTTTCTTATTGCCAGAGGGGGAATAGGTGGAAGGGGTAACTACAATTTTAAAACATCGACTAATAGAGCCCCAAGAAAATTTGAAAATGGGAAAATTGGAGAAGAAAAGTGGGTATGGTTAAGATTAAAATTAATAGCAGACGTTGGTATTGTTGGTTTGCCAAACGTCGGAAAGTCTTCTTTATTAAAATGTTTATCTTCAGCCAATCCTAAAATAGGAAATTATCCTTTTACTACTCTTAAACCTCAGTTGGGTGTTGTAAGATCAGAGGAAAAAGATTTAATAATTGCTGATTTACCAGGTCTAATAGAAGGAGCATCAAAGGGAATAGGACTTGGGCATAAATTTTTAGCACATATAGAAAGATGTAAATATATTCTTCATATGTGTGATGTATCACTCCCTGAAAAGCAAATTTTCTCTGATTACAATATTATCAGAAAAGAATTATCAAAATATGGAAATATCACTGACTCAAAGAAAGAAATACTTGTTTTTAATAAATTAGATTTAATAAATGATGAGGCTAAATATAATAAATTAAAAAATTTAAAAGCAATTTTTAAACAAAAAAATATCGTGATATCTTGTAAAAATAAATTAGGATTGAAAGAATTGATTAAGCAAATTTTAGAATTATTCAGAAAAAGTAATGATTAGTAGGTTATCAATTTTAGATTCAAAATTAATCGTAATCAAGGTAGGTTCGTCATTGCTTTTTAATAACTACAGTTTCAATCATATTTGGCTAGATTCGTTTGCAAAAGAGATAAAGTATTTGAGAAAAAAAAAAGTGAATGTATTATTAGTAGCCTCTGGAGCTGTCACATTCGGAAAAAAATATTTGACTATTAAAGATTCTAAAATCTTAAAAATAAATGAAAAACAAGCATGTGCCTCGTGCGGACAAAGCATATTGATGCAAAATTTTAAAAAATCATTTAAAAAACAAAAAATTAAAGTGAGTCAAATACTACTCACTTTTTCTGAAATTGAGGATAGAAAAAAAAATCTTAATGTAAGAGAAACTATTAACACACTTTTAGAATATAACGTTATTCCTGTAATAAATGAAAATGATTCGGTTGCAACTGACGAATTAAAATTTGGAGATAATGACAGATTAGCTGCAATAGTTGCCCAAATAAGTGATGCAAATATATTAATCCTGTTGAGTGATGTAAAAGGTCTATACGAAAAAAATCCTTTTAAAAATAAGAAAGTAAAATTTATTCCAAAAGTTACTGAAATTAATAATAAAATTCAAAAAATGGCATCAAGTGATACTAATATGTACGGATCCGGTGGTATGTCAACAAAAATTGAGGCAGCGCAAATTGCCATGAATTTTGGATGTAATACAATAATTTGTTCTGGAAAAATAAAAAATCCAATAAAAAGAATAATTAAAAAGGGGGGTGATAACGGGACGTGGTTTATTTCAAAAAAAAAAAAATTAAGTCACTTTAAGAGATGGTTAGCATCAAGTTACAAAGTTTTTGGAGAATTAATTATTGATGAAGGTGCTATCATTGCAATTAAAGACGGTTCTAGTTTATTACCTTCAGGAGTCCTAAAAATTCAAGGAAATTTTTCTCGAGGGGATATTGTTGAACTTAAATCAAAAAACAAAATGTTAGTAGGTAGAGGAGTTATTTCCTATGATTCTGATGAAATGAAAAAAATTTATGGAAAAAATACATCAGAAATTTCTAAAATACTTGGTTACATTGGTAGAGATGAAATAATTCATAGAGATAATTTCATATTAGATGATAAAATAAAATAAATGAATATAGAAAAAAAAATTTTAGAAATTGGCAAAAATGCAAAAGAAGCGTCATTTGATCTTGCTCTTTTAGATACAGCCCAAAAAAATGAAGCTTTAGGTAAAGCAGCAGAGAATATCAAAAAGAGAAGCAAAGAAATAATTTCAGCCAACAACATTGATTTAAGTAAGGCTAAACAGAAAAAATTAACTCCAGCGTTAATTGACAGACTTTTACTTGATGATGATAGAATTAATTCTATTGTAAATGGAATTTTAGAAATTATAGAATTAGATGACCCAGTAAAAAAAATTTTATCAGAGTGGAAAAGACCTAATGGTTTAATAATTCAAAAAGTTTCTGTCCCTTTGGGGGTTATTGGAGTAATTTATGAATCTAGACCCAATGTAGCAGCTGATGCTGCTGCTCTTTGTTTAAAATCAAGTAATGCTACTATATTAAGAGGCGGATCAGAAAGTTTTAATTCATCAACAAAAATTGTAGAAATTATCAATGAATCCTACAAAGAATGCAAATTGCCATTAGGAACTTTACAAACAATACCAACAATTAACAGAGAGGCAGTTGGAACACTTTTAAGAATGGATAGATTTGTCGATGTTTTTGTTCCAAGAGGGGGTAGATCTTTAATTGAAAGAGTTATCAATGAAAGTAGAGTTCCAGTTTTTCGTCATTTAGATGGGATATGTCATACGTATGTTCAAAAATCTGCAGAAATTAAAGAAGCGGCAAAAATTGTGGTTAATGCAAAAATGCGACGACCAGGGATTTGCGGAGCTACTGAAACTTTATTAATAGATCAAGAAATACTTGACACACATTTACCAGAAATAATTAAGTTACTAAGACAAAAAAATTGCTCTATTATTGGAGATGAAAAGGTGTGTCAGTATGATAAATCAATTATAAAAGCTTGTGAAAAGGATTGGAGTACAGAATATCTTGATTCGATAATTTCAATTAAAACTATACAAAAGGGTGTTATAGAAGCTGTTAATCACATAAATAGGTATGGGTCTGGTCATACAGATTCTATCATTTCCTCAGATAAGGTAAGTGTTGAATTTTTTTTGGATAAAGTGGACAGCGGTATTGTAATGCATAATACATCAACCCAATTTGCAGATGGGGGTGAATTTGGAATGGGTGCAGAAATTGGTATATCAACATCGAAACTTCATGCAAGAGGTCCTGTAGGGGTATCTCAACTCACAAGTTTCAAATACAAGGTAAGAGGAAATGGTCAAATTAGACCGTGAATCAATTAATAAATTAAAATATAAAAGATTAAAAAAAAACATAGGTATTTTAGGTGGAACTTTTGATCCACCACATTTTGGCCATTTAATGATAAGTTTGCGAGCTCTTCACCTATTGAAGTTAGACGAAATATGGTGGGTTGTATCTATGTCAAATCCCTTAAAGAAAAACAAAAAAATTACAAAGTTTTATGATAGATTCTATAAAGTTAAAGGTTTTATTAACCACCACAAAATTATTGCTTCAGATATAGAAAGTAGACTCAATACACCATATACATCGGATTTAATAAAATTTTTAAAAAAAAATTTTGTTAATACAGAGTTTATCTGGCTCATGGGAGTTGATAATTTAGACACGTTTCATTTGTGGAAAGATTGGAAGTTAATTATAAACAACATTCCAATAGTAATTTTTGATAGACCTTTCTACACGGTAAACATTCTTAAAAATTCAAGCTTCAGTTTTTTTAAAAAAAAAAGGGTTCATTCAAATCAAGTAAGTATTTTTAAAAAAATGAAACATCCTAGATGGATTTTTTTAACAGGTTGGTCGAAACATGTTTCATCATCACGAATAAACGAATATAATAATAAAAAATGAATAAATCGTTAAATGTTGATGAGCTCCTAGGAAATATTAAAGATGCTCTAAATGATTTGAAAGCAATTGACATTCGGATCATAAATATTCAAAAAAGAACCTCATTAGCTGATTATATGATTATTGCTGACGGTAATTCTTCTAGACATGTAAACTCGATTGTTACTAATTTGTGCAAGAAACTCAAAAAACAAATCATTTCTATTGAGGGGACGACATTATCAGAATGGGCACTTATAGATTTTGGTGATATAATTGTTCATGTTTTTAAGCCTAATATAAGAGAGATTTATAATTTGGAAAAAATCTGGAGCGACAAAGCACCTGACGAAAAAAAACAGTTTGGGTAGTATGGAATTAAAAATAGTATCTGTAGGAAAATTTTCAAAAAATTGTCCACACGAAAAAATTTTTAATGATTACATGAAACGAATATCAATAAAAATTATTTTAGAGGAAATTAGAGTTAAAGATTTTGTTAAGGAAAATTCTCTTTTAAAAAAAAAAATTTCGACATTTTGTAATGATCCTCTTACAGAAGTAATTATTTTGGATAAATGTGGAAAAAATAATTCAAGTGAAAGTTTTTCAAAAAATATAAACCAAAAAATGTTAAATGGTTGCAAAAAAATTATTTTTTTAATTGGTGGACCTAACGGATTTGATAAAAGTTTTGTTAAGCAATTTGAAATGATGTCATTTGGATATCAAACATGGCCTCACTTATTAATAAGAATAATGTTGATTGAGCAAATTTATAGAGCTTTTTGTATAATAAATAATCATCCATATCATAAATGAATTCTATTATAAAAAAAAAAATCGTTCTCTGTGTTATGGATGGATTTGGACTAGCACCTAAATCTCCTGCAAATGCGATTTCATTAGCAAAAACAAAAAATTTAGATGAGATTTTTAAAAAATATCCAAATTGCAAACTTGGAGCTTCAGAAAATGATGTTGGATTACCAAAAGGTCAATTCGGAAATTCTGAGGTAGGTCACATGTGTATTGGTTCTGGTAGAGTTTTATTTCAAGATATATTGAGAATTAATGAATCAATAAGATTAGATGATTTGAAGAATAAAAAAGCCATAATTGATCTAAACTCAAAAGCTACTAGAATTCATTTGCTTGGTTTATTATCAAGAGGAGGTGTGCACGGGCACGAGGATCATTTTTTTTCCCTGCTAGATATTTTTGAAAAAAAAAATAAGGAAGTTTTTATACATTGTATTTTAGATGGTAGAGATAGTTCTCCAAATAGTGGTATTGATTCAATAAAAAGATTAACAAAAAGAATCAGAAATAATAAGAATTTTAAGATTTCTAGTTTAGTTGGAAGATATTATGCAATGGACAGAGATAATAGATGGGATAGAGTTGAAAAGGCTTATAGAGCTATTTTTGAAGGAACATCAGTTAGAAATTTTTATGATCCTATTGAAGAAATAGAATTAAGTTACAAAAACCAACTTACTGATGAATTTTTAATTCCAACGTGCATGGAAGGCTTTGAAGGGATAAAGAAAGGAGATGGATTTTTAATTACAAACTTTAGAGCAGATAGAGTAAGAGAAATATTATCCGCTTGCTTTAATGATATTTTTGATGAATTTGAGAGAAAAAGCAAATCTAATTTTTCAATAGCACTAGGTATGATTGAATATTCTAGGAGATTAAAGAAATATATTCAGCCAATCTTTGAACCTCAAACCATAAAAAATACTTTAGGTGAGATATTAGCAAAAAATAAAATTAAACAATTACGTATTGCAGAAACTGAAAAATATGCACATGTAACCTATTTTTTTAATGGTGGAACTGAACAAGAATTTTGTGGAGAACACAGAACCTTAGTTCCGTCCCCTCGTGTTGAAACCTATGATCTTAAACCAGAAATGTCTGCTTTTGAAGTTACAGAAAAATCAATAAAGTCAATTGAATCTAATGAGTATGATTTCATTGTTATTAATTATGCCAATACCGATATGGTAGGTCACTCAGGAAAAATTTCTGCTACAATTAAAGCAACTGAAACGATTGACATTTGTATAGGTAATCTTCATAAATTATGCGAGAAAGAAGGTTATTTGCTAATTATTACATCAGATCATGGAAATGCTGATTGTATGATCGATTCATTCAATCAGCCTTGCACAACTCATACCTTAAATCCTGTTCCATTTATTATCTGCACAAAAGACGAGCTTGAATTAAAAAATGGGTCTTTGGCAGATATTTCACCCACAATTTTAGATCTTATGGGAATTAAGAAATCTGATGAAATGTCTGGACAATCACTAATATTATGATCATGAAGTACATTTATTTATTAATTATTATTTGTTTATTTACCTCAGGTTTAAGAGCCAAGAATAAGGCTTTTGTTATTCAAAAAGATTTGAAAGGAATTCAAATTAAAACAATAGAAATCCACAATAATATTATAAAAACTCAAAAATCGATTTCTAATTTAAACATTGAAATAAAAAAAAATAAACAAAACCAATTAATTCTAAATAAATATTTAAATAATGAGGAAAATTTAGCGGAAAACTTAATTTTATTACTTAATAAAAAAATGATAAAAAGTCCCGAACATATTTTTTTAAAAAATTTTATTGAAGATGAGAATAATTTTTTGGGGGACAAAATAATTATGACTTTTATGTTAGAGGCTATTAAAAACGATATAAATATTTTTCTTGAGAGAATTAATAAAACAGAAAGTTTTAATTTAGAATTGAATAAAAAAATTATTACCCTAAACGCTGAAATTGCAAAGTTAGAAAATTCTAAAATATTTCTTGAAAGAGAGCTTAAGAA
>MDTG01134183.1_pt1 | contig 12112 bp, 8 predicted proteins | sample 811421 | NCBI WGS metagenome assembly MDTG01 (sample SAMN05326645, study PRJNA326480) | marine metagenome | isolation source: seawater | place: Pacific Ocean: South East | collected 2011
TCCTACCTGCAATATTTGAGGCATGATCTCCTATTCTTTCTAAAATACTAGAAATTTTAAGAGCAATGATTATTTTCCTTAAGTCGTCAGCGAGTGGCTGTCTTTTGCTGAGTGTGATAGTAGCAAAATCTCTTATTCTTCTTTCTTGGGCATCAATTTCGTCGTCATTTTTAACGATTTCCTTTGCTTTAGATATATTAATTATTTTTGTAAGATTTATAGCATTAAATAATTGTCTTTCACAATTAATACCCATTTCAATTAAATTTGATTTTAGTGAATTTAGATCTTCATCGTAATTTGAAACTATATGTTCCTTCATATCATCATCCAATCTTACCTGTTATATAATCCTGAGTTTTCTTCTCTTTAGGTGTAGAGAAAACTTGATCTGTTTTTCCAACCTCTATTAGATTGCCCATATGAAAAAAAGCTGTCTGATTAGAAACCCTTGCGGCTTGCTGCATGGAATGAGTTACAATCACTATGGTAAAATTTTTAGATATTTCGTCTATTAATTCTTCAATAATAGCTGTAGCAATTGGATCTAAAGCTGAGCAGGGCTCATCCATAAGTATAACTTCTGGACTAACAGCTATTGCCCTAGCTATGCATAACCTTTGTTGTTGACCCCCTGACAAAGATGTTCCAGGTTCATTGAGCCTATCTTTTACTTCATTATACAAACCTGCTTTTTTTAAACTGGATTCAACTAATAATTGCAACTCATCACTGCTGTTTGTTAATCCATGGATTTTAGGACCATATGCAACATTATCAAAAATGGATTTAGGAAAAGGATTTGGTTTTTGAAAGACCATTCCAATTCTTGCTCTAAGCAATACTGGATCTAATTTTGTATCATAAATGTCTTCTCCATCAACTAAAATTTTTCCCTCAATCCTGCATATATCTATAGTATCGTTCATTCTATTTAAACATCTTAAAAAAGTTGATTTACCACAACCGCTCGGACCGATTAAGGATGTTACTTTTTTTTCTGGTATATCTAAGGTAATGTTTGATAATGCCTTTTTATCTCCATAGTAAACATTTATCTTTTTACTTTCTATTTTAGTTTTTTCCATAAGGCCTTACCATTTCTTTTCAAATTTGTTTCTAACAAAAATAGCCAAAGCATTCATAAGAATTAAAAAGGTTAATAAAACAATAACACCTGCAGCAGTTAATTCAACAAAACCTCTAGCAGCGGTGCTTTTCCAAAGATAAATTTGAACTGGTAAAACTGTAGCCGAATCAACAAAAGAGCCTGGAATATCAACGATAAAAGCAACCATGCCTATCAATAATAGAGGAGCTGATTCACCAAGGGCTCTTGACATTCCGATTATTGTTCCTGTTGCAATTCCTGGAACAGCAAGTGGGAGAACATGGTGAATAACAGCTTGAAATTTTGTTGCCCCTAATCCAATTGCAGCCTCTCTTATGGAGGGTGGAACTGCTTTTAAAGAAACCCTAGTGGCGATAATTATCGTAGGCAGTGTCATCAATGCTAAAACCATTCCTCCAACAACAGGGGCTGAACGGGGTAAATGCATCAAATTAAGAAAAATCGCAAGACCTAGCAAACCAAAAATTATTGATGGTACGGCAGCTAAATTATTAATATTTATTTCAATAAAGTCTGTAAATTTATTCTTAGGAGCCAACTCTTCAAGAAAAACACCTGCTGCAACTGCAACGGGAAAAGAAAGAATCAAAGTAATTAGCAAAGTAAAAAATGAACCTAAAATAGAGCCAAGAATTCCTGCTTGCTCAGGTTCCGTTGAATCGGCTTTTAAAAAAAAATCCTTGTTTAGACCAAACTTTACATCACCGCTTAAGACTAACTTATTAAACCATGCCAGTTCTTGATCAGAAATTAATCTATTTGACTCAGGCAAATTTTTCATTTCTGGATTCTTATTTATGACATCTATGGTAGATGATGCTTTAAGCCATACTATTTTATCTGAGCCAATTAATTCATTGTTTTCCAAAACTGCCTTCATTAAATTTTCTTCTTCAGAAGAAGATATAAAGCTAATTAAGTTTTTTAGTTCTTCTCTTCCAATAACCTCTGGAAAGTAATTCTTCAATGAATTCTTTATTATTTTTCTATAATTTGCAAATTTGATTTCTTCAATATCTCTTGTTCCCTCTGGGTCAATAATTGAGGGATCGTAAAAAATATTTATTTTAATATAGGTACTTTTAAACGCACTTTTACCTTCTATATAGATTGTGGATAAGATTGCCATAAGAAAAAGGGTAGCTGATATGATCCCCAAAATCCCATAGGCCTTAAACCTTGATTCCGCTAAATGTCTTTTCTTTAATGATTCTCTTATAATTTTCGTATTACTCATATTTTTCCCTGTACTTCCTAACAATTTTTAGTGCAATCAAATTTAAGAAAAGAGTAAGAAAAAAAAGAGTTATTCCTAAAGCAAAAGCCGCAAGTGTTTTTGCGCTATCAAACTCTTGATCTCCTACTAACAAAGTTACGATCTGAACAGTAACAGTAGTAACAGACTCAAATGGATTCATTGTCAAGTTAGCGGATATACCAGCTGCCATTACTACGATCATTGTCTCACCAATTGCTCTGGATACGGCAAGAAGAATTGCTGCAACAACGCCTGGAAGTGCAGCTGGTAAAACAACCTGTTTTATTGTTTCTGACTTTGTAGCGCCAATTGCATAGGAACCATCTCGTAAGGATTGAGGTACAGCACTCATCACATCGTCTGATAATGAAGAAATGAAAGGGATAATCATAATTCCCATTACACCACCAGCAGCAAGCGCACTTTCTGAAGCGATACTGAAGCCAAAAAAAATAGCAATTTCTTTTAAGAAGGGACCAACTGTAATTGCAGCAAAGAAACCGTAAACAACTGTGGGAACACCTGCCAAGATTTCTAGAATTGGCTTTATGGTTGACCTTACTTTTGGTTTTGCGTATTCAGCCAAATATATTGCAGATAAAAGACCAATTGGAATTGCAACAAACATAGCAATAAGAGTTACTAAAAGCGTTCCTGTAAAGATTGGAATGGCTCCAAAAGACCCTTCGCTAGCTATTTGTCCTTCCCTTATTGCAGTTTGGGGGCTCCATGTAATACCAAAAAGAAAATCAAAAAATGGGATTTTATCAAAAAAACGTAAAGCTTCAAAAATTAATGAAAAAACAATCCCTACAGTTGTGACTATTGCTATAACTGAGCACAGAATAAGCAAATTTATATTAGTTTTCTCTACGGCCTGCCTCGCTTTAAAAATAACCGAGATTTTTCGTAGAGAAAAAGTACTAGATAACAACCCTAGAATCAAAACACCTGAATAAACATAAGAATCAGATGTTATTTTTAAACTATGAAAATATTTAGCAGAATCAATAATAGCAGGGTTTGTTCCTGGAAAAAAATTTTCCGGGTTTGTTGACTTTATTGTATCTATTAGCATTTTTGGTTTGCCTTCAAAAGTCGCCAGAAAGTCCTGAGGAATTTTTTTTAATAGAAAAAAGTCAAGAATAAAAGGTTTTAAAAAAAACCAGGAAACTAATAGTAAAAAAATAGGTATGAAAAGCCAAAAGAAAGAATGAGTCCCGTAGTAGGAAGGTAGAGAGGGGAGTTTTTGTCCTTTTTTAACATCAGAATTGAATTTCAGAGCTTTAGTAGTGCTATACCAATACACATAAAAGCTGATAAAACAAAAAATTACAAAAAAGGACCAAAACCCCATACACCCCGCTTGTTTATTTTTTAATTAATTCCTTTGGATTAAACTTAGCTAGTTTTTTTCCATCTTTAGCGAATTTCATTCTTTCATCATTAGGTAATGGAATTAAACCTTTTGAAATTAAGTATCCGTCCGAACCAATGGCTTTTTCTGCCGTAAATTCCCGAACATACTCTTTTATTCCAGGAATTACTGCTGCATGTGCATTTTTTACATAGAAAAAGAGTGATCTAGAAACTGGATATTTCCCGGATGAAATATCTTCAAATTTTGGAAGTACACCATCAATTTCTGAAGGTTTAACTTTATCTCTATTCTGGTCAAGAAAAGAATACCCAAAAACACCAATGGCACCAGGGTCAGCAACTAGTTTTTCAATTATAAGATTGTCATTTTCTCCAGCTTCAACATAAGGACCGTCTTCTCTAATCCCTCTACATTCAGCTTTATAAAGTTTTTTATTTTCTTTTTTTAAAGCTTTTCGTCCTGGAAACTTTTTACAACCCTTTTCAATAGCTAATTCATTAAAAGCATCTCTTGTTCCTGAAGTCGGAGGTGGACCAATTACAACAATAGGTGCTGCAGGAAGGTCAGGGTTAATTTCATTCCACATTTTGTATGGATTAGGTTTTACAGTATTGCCCTCTTTATCTGCCGGAACAACTCTTGCTAACGCAAGATAAAGCTCTTTTAGAGACAATTTTAAAGTTGGTCCAGACTTACTATTAGCTAAAGCAATTCCGTCAAACCCTACTTTAATTTCTGTAATATCATCAACACCGTTTTTAGAACATTTTTGTACCTCTTTTGTTTTTATTCTTCTCGAGGCATTAGTTATATCTGGGTGTTCTGTTCCTAAACCAGCACAGAAAAGCTTTAGACCGCCTCCTGAACCAGTTGATTCAATTACAGGTGTCTTAAAACCACTTGATTTTCCGAATCTTTCAGCAACAACTGTAGCAAAAGGATAAACAGTTGATGATCCAACAATTTTTATCTGATCACGTGCAAAAGCATTATAATTTAAACCAAATAAAAGGGTAATTGACAAAATATATAGCATTTTCTTCATAATAGTTCCTCATCATTGTTAAAGTTAAAAACCTAACATAAAAAACTTGTGAAACTAAATTATGATAGTTTTGTTACAGATTTGTGACATTTAACAGGTTAATTTCAGACGACATTGTAAAAAAAGCGAATTTAAGCTAACATCCCTTTCTTTTTACCAATTATTAAAGGAGATATTATGAGTAATGACTTTATAATGAAAGTTGGCGAATCCCTTATAGCAGGAGGTCCACCTGGGACTGCAGCAGAACCTGAGGTTGTTATTGGTCACCTCAACGGACCATTTGGGACAGCTTTTGCAACCCTTATTGGGAATCAAATCAAAGGTCACACAAAGGTTTTAGCAATAATGAATACGGATGTGATGGTTAAACCTGCAACATTGATGGTCAGTAAAGTTACTGTAAAAGATGATAAATATACGAACATCCTCATGGGAACTGTCCAAGGAGCTATTGCTAATGGAGTTCTTGATTCTGTGAGAGAAGGATACATTCCTAAAGACAAGGCAAATGAATTGGGTGTAATTGTATCTGTATGGTTAAACCCAATAGTCACAAAAGAAAAAAATCTAGACCACAAAATTCTTTTTGATATCCATAGAAAAGCAACTACAAATGCAATTAAGAAAGCAATGAATGATGAGCCATCAATTGACTGGCTGTTAGAAAATCAAGATTCTATAATTCACAAATACTACCAAAATGCTTTAGATGGAAAATAAGTGTGCATATGCACTAATATTTGCATAATAAGATGAGTGTGTTATGTGCATATGCATATTAATTAAAGGTATTGCTTGATTGCAAAAAGGTTATTTGTATAAATAAAGTTCAGAGCCACTAAAACCAAGGATCTTATAAGCTGTTTTTTTTTATAAACTATGCTCTGAAAAATATATACAATCAATGGTGAATTCAACTTCTAAGATAAGAAGTTTCTTGATAAGCACCTAAAACAAAATGCTTCTAAATTTAAATCTTTTTATAGGTTTGCATCTGATGCTTCCATGAAAGGAAAAACAATATATAATTAGGATTATTTTAGCGATTTTTTAATTTAAAAAAGGGCCCATACTCAGACCCTTCTTTAAATTATATTGGGGAAATGAAAACCAACTTTTATACCATTACCATTTTAGATGAAGTCTGGCTTCTACTGTAGAAACCTCAGAGCTACCATTCTCACCAAAGCCGTTTGTGGTGTCTTCGGCAATTGCATCATCATAGGAATAATCACCATAGGCATATTCGAGCATAATTCTGACATTCGAATTAAAATAATGATTTATACCACCTTTGTATACACGACCTTGACCACCATCATCTCTGAATGGACCTGTAACACCAGCTTTTGATGGTCTATCAACAGCATCAGCATATTGATATTGGAACTTAAGTTGAGTACAATGTCTCTTGCATTTTAAACCACCAATTTTACCCTTTTTCCCAGAGTATTTCATTTGTTCACCGCTTATCGTCCATAGGCCACCAATGGACCATCCATGAATGTCATAGTCTTCTTCTTGAGCATTTCCAGTAACTTTTTCTAATTCATAGAAACCTTTTTGGTATTCACCCATAAGTAAGAAATTTTTGTATAAAAACAAAGCTTGAGGTCCGTAAAACTGAAAACTTTCAAGATTAGGGGTTGTTGTATCCCAGTTTCCCAAGTCTATTGCTTTATCTAAAATAGTATGAACACCATTTATGTAAGCACTTGCAGTGTCATAACCAGTTGTGCTAGCCTCCCCTCTTAGATTAAGGTATCCATAGTGAAAACCAACCATAGCTTTCATTTCTTTTTCATCTATGAATGTGTATTGACCAGCAACACTTGAACCATAAAGCTCATGTGATGTTGATGATGCATCTCCCATATTAATTCCTTGTTCGAAAGCTGACTCGGTTCCGGAAAACAATGAGGCTCTGCCATGAAAAGTATTCCCGAACACACCATTCGTGTCATAGCCTATTCCAGTTCTATTCCCAAAGTTCATTAATTCATTATGCATTGGTCGCTCGTTGAAAACCAATGCATTAGAACTTGTGTTTTCATACATACCACCGGCAACTTTGTGGTTACCAACAGTTATTTTACCAAAACCTTTTATTTTTTTATATATATGAGCATCTTTGAAAACAACAGATCTATCAGAACCCATATCTGGCGAATCTCCAAAATCTGGCTGGAATGCAAACCCCCAGCCATTTCCTACTTCACCTTTAAGTGTAAATCTAATTCTTCTAAATTCTGATCCGAAACCTTCTGTATCGTTTGAAGCACTACTTGAATAATCTGATGATACACCATTAACGGTTTTCTCGGCATCAACAATTGCAGCAATGTCGTACATTAATCTTCCTTTAATTTGAAAACTGTACTTCCCGTCATTGCTTTTTATTGAAAGCCCTTTACCTTTTTTAAAGTAGGCCTTGCTTTTATCAGAACCATTGTTCATTTCTTGTTTCATTTTAAGAAGCTCATTTTGAAGCGCATCAATCTGTTTGTCATAATTTTGAGCTTTAACATTGTTAAAAAAAACCACAGCTAACATAACTGGAGTATAAGCAAGATATTTGTTCATATATTTCCTCTTGTTGATTAAAGTTATTTATTAATAATTAAGAGGGTAAGTTTGAAATGTGACAATTAAGTTACAAAAAGATTACAAAAAAACGAAAAAAATATTTTTAATAAAGACTTGGTTTCTTATTATTAAATGTAACTAAAAACTTTGAACCTATACCAATTTCAGACTCAATTTGAAAGTTTGCATTATGCCGATTTAGTATATGTTTAACAATTGATAAACCAAGCCCAGTATTCCCAATATCTCTTGAGCGCGATGGGTCAACTCTAAAAAATCTTTTTGTTAATAGAGGAATATTCTGATTAGCAACTCCAATCCCAAAATCTTCAAAAATTAAAGTGATATTGTCTTTAGATTTTTTGATTTCCACTTCAATCGGTTTTTTTGACTGACTATGTGTGATTGCATTTTCAAGTATATTGAAAAACACTTGCTTAAGCTCAGATTCATCTCCTATTACGAAAACACCTTTCTTTAAATATGAAAACTTACACTTAATTTTTTTAAATAATTTTCTATCGATACAAATTTTCTCAACTTCTTTAAGGACTTTGTTTAGATCAACTTTATCTTCCGGAGGACTAAATTCAGTCCTTTCAATTCTGGATAAAGACAATAATTCATTAACAAGTCTAGACATTCTTTCAGCTTCATTAGCCATTGTTTTTAAGAATTTTTCTTTGACATCATTTTTAGTATTTTTTTCTGAAAGAAGGGTTTCACAATAACCAATAATTACAGAAATGGGAGTTTTAAGCTCATGGCTTGCATTGGCAATAAAGTCTTTTTGGAGATTTTGAAGGTTGTGTTCTGCAGTTGTATCAAAAAGTCTTATAAAATTCAGTTTGTTTTTACCAACATCCCTACTTCCAGATATCCAGATTTTAAAAATTCTCTCTGAAGGGTAAATAAGATTAACTTCTGCTTCCAGAGGCTTTTGTCTTTTTTGTGATTCATCGATAAGATCGCCTAATTCGGGAATTCGTAATACAGAGAAAATATTTTGACTCTTAATGCCTTCCCCCAATAAGTCGGCACTGGCAGAGTTAAACTCAATGACCTGAAGTCTTTGATCAATAATTAAAAGTGGGTCTGGAAAGTTTTTAAAAAAATAATTAAAGAAAAATACTCTTAATTGTTCAATACGATAGTTATCCTGATATTTTTTTAAGATAGTGTTTAAGTTGAAAATAATAGGTTCAAATAATTTAAAAAAAAATAATCGCGAGCTTCTTAAGGGTTTGCCGGAAAAATTCTGTAAACTTTTAACTACACTTCTCAAATCTTTCAAGAAAAGCAAGATGAAGATAAAACATATTAGTACTATAAATACGAATACGATAATTATGTCTTTATGAACAAACATAGAAATGTTTAAATGATAGAATGTTAATGTTAAAGAAAAATGAAATTAAAACAACCAGATATAAAAGGTTTATCAAATACAAAAAAAAGTGAGGCTTTAGATAAGCCTACACCTATGATGGCACAGTACCTTGAGGTAAAGGGAAGACACAAAGAATACTTACTATTCTACCGAATGGGAGATTTCTATGAATTGTTTTTTGAAGATGCAAAAATTGCTGCCTCAAGTCTGGGCATTGCATTAACTAAAAGAGGAAAAGCTAATGGATTAGACATTCCAATGTGTGGTGTGCCAGTTCATTCTTCTCAAACATACTTATCTCGACTTATAAAGTCAGGATTTAAGGTTGCAATAGCCGAACAATTAGAGGAAGGTGAACAAGATTTTAAAAAGAATCAAAAAATTTTTAAAAGAGATGTGGTTAGGATTATCACACCTGGAACTATACTTGAAGAATCTCTTCTTGAATCCAAGAATCATAACAATTTATTAAGTCTAAATTTCAAAAAAGGTGATATTTCCCTTGCATGGATTGATATGACTAACGGGGAAATTAAGCTTCAAAGAGTTAAGGGGGAAAACATTCTTCAGGATTTGCAAGAGGTAATTCATAAAGTTGAACCAGGAGAAATAATAGTTTCAGAAAACTTGAAGCAATCAGAATTTTTGAAAAATAAATTTAAGGTTTTTGAAAAGTACATATCAATAATACCCGAATCTTTCTACGATTTGAAAAATAATGAGACGAAAATAAAAACATTTTTTAACAAATCTAAAATTGAATCTTTAGGTGATTTGACAAATGTGGATATTTCAACAATAGGAGCATTGTTAAATTATCTGGAATTGACACAAAAAAAAAACATTCCAAATATTAAAAATCTGGAAATAATTAATCAAAATCATTTCATGCAAATTGACATGTTTTCACAAAAGAGTTTAGAGCTTTTTCAAAGTTATGATGGCCAAAAAAAAGGAAGTTTGATCCATATAATCGATCACACAAGAACTGCAAGTGGGGCAAGGCTTTTGAGAGATTTTTTAAAATCACCTCTGAAAAAAAAAAATGAGATAAAAGAAAGACATGATTTAATAGGGTCATTTATCTCCAAAATAGAATTTCTTAAAGATATAATAAAGCTTTTAACAGGTTTACCTGATTTAGAAAGAACAATGTCAAGAATCTCAGCAAAAACAAATAATCCAAAAGATTTAATCTTAATAAGTAATTTCATCAATACATCTGAGGAAATATTTGGTGAGATTGAAAAATCAAAAAATCAAAAACTATCAAAATTGATCCCTCACAATGATTTATTAAAAAATGTGATGAATATTAAAAATTTAATAGAAAAAAAAATAAATGAATCACCACCAATAAATTTATCTGAGGGTGGGGTCATAAAAATCAATGTGAGTAAAAAACTCGATGATTTGAGAAACATTAAGAAAAAAGGTAAAAACCAAATATTAGCCTTACAAGAAAAATATATTTTTGAAACTAAGGTAAATAACCTTAAAATTAAGTTTAATAATATTCATGGATACTTTATTGAGGTAAGTAATAAAAATTCACCAAAACTTCATGAATCCCAGAGAATAACTTTCAATCCAATCCAAAATACTCTAAATAGCTCAAGATTCCAAACAGACGAGTTAAAATCAATATCCTTGGAAATTGAAAATTCTGAATTGGAATCTATTAAACTAGAATCAATAATTTATTCAGAAATTATTGATGAAATTTTAAAATTTGGTGAAGAAATAAGCAAAATATCAAAGATTATTTCATATATCGATGTTATGACTAATTTTGCAGATTTATCTGCAAAAAAAAATTATTCAAGACCTGAAATAAGTGATGAAACTCTTATTAATATTACTAATGGAAGACACCCTGTAGTTGAAGAGAGCTTAGAAAAAGAAGGAATTGAATTTACACCAAACAACTCTCTTTTGAACAAAAAAAACAGTGTTTGGTTGATGACAGGACCAAATATGGCAGGAAAAAGCACTTTTTTAAGGCAAACTGCTTTGATAGTAATTTTAAATCAAATTGGATGTTATGTTCCTGCTGAATCAGCAAAAATTGGAATATTTGACAAAATTTTCACCAGAATTGGAGCATCAGATAATTTATCGCTAGGAATGTCTACTTTTATGATGGAAATGGTTGAGACATCAAGAATAGTTGATCAAGCTACAACCTCTTCACTAGTAATTCTTGACGAGCTTGGCAGAGGTACAGCTACTGAGGATGGACTTGCCATTGCTTATTCTGTTTTAGAATATATCTGTAAAGAAATAAAATGCTTAACACTTTTTTCTACTCATTACAAAGATTTGTGTAGAATGAATGAAAAATTTACACAAATTCAGAATAAAACTTTGGAAATAAAAAAATGGGAAGATGAAGTAATTTTTCACTATAAAGTTATTGATGGAATATCTGAAGGGTCATTCGGTATCCATGTGGCTAATCTTGCAGGAATAAATAGAAAAATAATAACAAGAGCCAAAGATATATTAATTAATTTGAATAAAAAAAAATCAATTCAAATTAAAGAAAATAATTTAAAAGAAGTAAAATCAAAAGATTCTAATAGTGATTATACCAAGCTTGTAACAGAAATAAAAAAACTTGATCTGGATAATTTATCACCGAAAGATTCATTAGATATTCTTTATACATTAAAAAAAAATTATATAAAAAATTAATGAAAAAAAAAAAAATTGGCCAATCAGATACCATTGAGTTTCTTAAAAATGAATTTGAAAAAAAAAGAAAAAAAATCAAAAAAAATTTTTTTAAACAAAAATCAGGACAACTCAATTGTGAAGAAAATTCGAATGCCATAGATTATTTAATAAAAAAATTATTTGAAAAACTTCAAGAGGAATACGGAAAAATTACAAGAAGTTTTTTAATTTGTGCTGTTGGCGGTTATGGACGAAGACAACTAGCTCCATTCTCTGACATTGACCTTTTATTTATTTATTATGGGAAAATTGACTCAAATAAACTAGAAAATTTTGTAAAGTTTCTTCTATATCCTCTTTGGGACCTAAAATTGAAAATTGGTTATGCAGTCAGATCTTCGGAAGAGGTAATGGAATTTTCTAAAAAAGATCATGTGATAAAAACCTCAATGCTTGATGCAAGAATTATAAGTGGATCAAGCATGGCATTCAAAAAAATAATGAAGGCATACTTTGAATATGTTTCAAGCAACAGTGGTATTTTTTTGGGCGAAAAAATTAATGAGAGAAAAAAAAAAATCAATGAAACAAATTACAATTATTTCAGAAATGAACCTAATATTAAGGAAAGTGAAGGA
>MDTG01152868.1_pt1 | contig 12112 bp, 15 predicted proteins | sample 811421 | NCBI WGS metagenome assembly MDTG01 (sample SAMN05326645, study PRJNA326480) | marine metagenome | isolation source: seawater | place: Pacific Ocean: South East | collected 2011
AGTAGCACAAGCAAGTAAGGCCAATACAAATAAGTCTGCTTTAATAATTCTGTACCAAGGGTGAGCTTCAGCAGATACATCAACTCTTAAGAAAAACCAAAACCAATACCCACCTAAGCAAGTCAAAATGGCGCCAGCATGCCAAAGTATTGACCATGTTGCAGAATTTGCTTTATCTGCTCCAGTGTAACAGAAGACTAATACAGCAGACGATATCCAAAATAAAATTGTTCCATACATTCCAAGGACGTGAGCAAGTCTTCTTTTTCCAAAACCAAGTTCAGATGTTGTTCCAATATCAACAACAGCTGTTTTTGCGATTATTGTTGTTTTCTCACCTATTCCTAATTCTTTAGTTGCAGCTAATTTTGCTTTTTTTGCATTATTAAAAAAGTATGTAAGATTTTTATGGTGTATCATTTGAATTATTGTTCCAATAGCAATCAAAATTACCATCGCTATAATAAAATATTGCATTGCAGCTGGTGATACTGTCTGAGCTAAAATAGAAAATGGGTTATTACTTAACATATCCGCCTAAAGTTAATTTTGAATAATTTTTAGTTTTTATATATAGTTGAAACAATAGTTCAACCACTAACTCTGGGCAATTTGTCTTTAATAACAGCCTTTTTTTTTCTTTTATAATGTTGTTTATTTGGGATAACTGATCTCACCCCACCTTGAGGATTCTCAACATCTCCTTCCCTTCTAGGAATAATATGAATGTGACAATGTAAAATTGATTGTCCAGAAACTTTTCCAATATTTGTTCCTATGTTAAAACCTTTAACTGATTGGTCTTTATTTAAAATTTCAACTTTAACAATTTTAATTAATTCATCACAAGAAATTAGCTCATCATTTGTCATTTCAAAATAATCTCTTACGTGTCTTTTAGGGATGATAAGGCAGTGATGATTTGAAACTGGATAAGAGTCATAACTTGCATATGCTAAATCATTCTCATGTGCACACCCACTCTTTTTAATGTTACAAAATAAGCAGGGATTATTTGGATCTTCCATTAAATTATAATTTATAAGTTTTACATTTTTTAATAGCAGATAGATAATATTTTGAGAACATCTTAAATTTATTTAAATTTTTTCTTTTCCAATTAATTTCTTTAATTGTTTTTACAGAGGCTACACCTTTGCCAGAGCCAATCAACAATATTTCGTCATAATTTTTTAAATCCTTTAGCAAAATATTTTTTTTGAATATTTTTTTTATTTTGGTTTTAAAAAATTTATAAGTGTTGCCCTCATAATAATCTTTTTTTGGGGTGAAAATATTTTGTTTTTTTACGAATAATAAATTTGAAGTTCCTGATTCTAAAATTTTTTTATTAAACACTAAAGCAATATCTGATTTTGAATTATCCATTTTTGATAAATAAGACAAAATTTTTTTATATTTTAAATTTTTATATTTAGGTTTTTCCCTTTTTAGGTTTACCAGCTTCAAATTAAAATATAATTTTGGTGAAATTCTTTTTCTTAACGATATAGAAATAACTTTTTTATTTAAAGCAATTCTTAATAAATGGTTATATTTTTTATTACTTATAAGATTACTATTTATGATTTTTATTATATCTTTTTTTAAAGTTTTTTTTTTTTATTCCGTAACTTTTGAGAGATTTTATTAAATTTTTAATGTGATTTTCAAAAAATAAAATTTTAACTGGTTTTCCAAAAACCCACATTGTTGTAAAAACGCCGTGATCTCCCCACAGATCTTTAAATTTAATCTCTTCTAAATTTTTAAGCTGATAAGATTTTTTTAATGAGTAAGTTGCCATTAATTGTTAAAAAAGATTCAGGGTGAAATTGAAATCCATAAATTTTTTCTTTGTCATTTTCAAAAGACATTGCCACTCTTGATTCTAAACATCTCATAGTTATCTCAAAATTATTAATTTTAAAAGGTTCTTTTAATTTTAAAGAATGATATCTTCCTACTTTAAATATTTTTCCTTTTTGAAACAGAGATTTTTCATTCACAACTTTGATATTTGATTGAAAACCATGATAAATTTTTTTTTGCTCAATTATCTCTGCTCCTTCACAAAATAATATTTGCTGAAATCCTAAACAAATACCAATTATTTTTTTTTTTCCTTTAAATTCCTTGTATATTTTAGAGGTCAATGGATAATTTTTAGGATTTTTAGGGCCAGGTGAAAAAACTATTACTGAAGCCTTTTTAAGTTTACTTTTATTTATCTGGTTATAATTATCACAAACAACTTCATCAAATAATGAAAATTGATGAACTACATTATGAGTAAATGAGTCATTATGGTCTATTATATAAATCATTTGAATAAATCTATTAATGCTTTTGCCTTAATATAATTTTCATTAAATTCATGCCTAGCGTTACTATCAACAACTACTCCTGATGCCACAGAAATTTCTGAGGTATTTTTAAAATTAAGAATTGATCTAATAATTATATTAAATCTCATATCTCCATTAAATTTTATATATCCAAAACTACCTGTATATATATTTCTATTTTCTCTTTCTTGATAATTTAAAAGATTTAGCGTGTTTATTTTTGGACATCCAATTACAGATCCCCCTGGCATCATAGCCCTGATAATATCTATATTCTTGATATTTTTTTTTAATTTACCTTTTATTTGACTAACATAATGAAAAAGGTCTTTGTATTCCTCTATAATTTTTTGTTTAGACAGTTTAACTGAACCTACTTTACAAATTCTAGATAAGTCGCTTCTCTCCATATCAACAATCATATTATGCTCTTTCGTTTCTTTAAGGTTTTTTCTAAAGTAATTTAATGCTCTCATCTTGTTTAAAGTTTTTGTTTTTTTTACTGTTCCAGCTATTGGCTTTGTAGATATATTAAAGCCTTTTTTTGTGATTAGATTTTCTGGAGAACAGCTTATTATTGAATAATTTTTATCCCTGATCATAAAAGCTTCTGGAGCTAAATTTGTATGTGATAATCTTGAAAAAAAATCAAGAGGATTAATTTTTGAACTAGTTTTATATTTAGTACAAATCTTAATTTGATACGTTTCACCTTTTTTAATTTTTTTTTTAAACTTATCAAAAATTTTTGAATAAGAATTTTTGTTAATATTTATTTTGAATTTACTTGCCTTAAAATTATCTTTACTTTTATAATTAAGTTTGTTGCTTATTCTTATTATTTTTTCAGGTTTGTAAAAAATCCCTTTTGGGAAATTTATATTTTTTTGACTAGGTATTTTAACGTTAATCAAATTATTTAATAATTCATAACCAAAAAAACCAATAAATAAATCAGTCTGTTTACCTTTATTTTTATATTTTTTATTTAAAAAGTTAGTGACGTTTCTATTATTGAGTATAATTTTTCTTGAAAAATTTGTATATAAATCAAAACCTTTTTTAGATTTATAAATAATATAAGGTCTTCCTGAATTATGAATTTCGGCTAATTGATTTAGTTTGCTCAATTTATTCTGTTTTTAATCTCAAAACCGGTTCTTCTTTAATTGGTAAATGTATTATTGCTGCGAATACAGATAAAGCAATTGCTAAATACCAGGCGTAATCATATGAGCCATAAAGGTCATGAAACAGACCTCCCAAATATGCACCGAAAAATGATCCTATTTGATGACTTAGAAAGACAATGCCATATAATAAACCTAAATATTTTGTCCCAAATAAATGTGCAACAATTCCACTTGTTGCTGGAACAGTTGATAGCCATAAGAAACCAAAGCTAGCACCAAACAAAAACGCACTTAGATTACTTGCTGGTGTAAATATAAAAAGAACAATTGAAATCCCTCTGAGAAAATAAATTCCACTTAGAATTATTTTTTTGCTCATTTTTGCTGAAAGATATCCACTTAATAATGAACCAAAAATGTTAAACAAACCAATCAATGAAAGAATTGCAGCAGCAGTCCAATCTTCTAATCCTCTATCAATAACATATTTAGGTACATGTGTTCCAACTAAAGTAATATGAAAACCGCATACAAAAAAGCCTAGAACAAGTAATATATAACTTTTAGTTCTGAAAGCCTCAGCGAGAGCTTCTTTAAATGATTGGTTTGTTTTTTTTTCAAGACTTTCATTTTCTGAAGGAGATCTCACAAAATAAGCAGCAACTATACCTGTAAGTAAAAATAAAGAAAAAATAAATAGTGTGTAATTCCAACCAAACTCATTCAAAGAATAATTTGTAAAAATTGGAGAAAGAAAATAACCAAAAGAGCCTATCGCTGTTACAAAACTCATAGCAATTGTTCTTGTTGATAATGGAAAATGTTTACCGACAACAGACATTGGAATGCTTATAGCTGTTCCCCCGAGTCCAATTCCAATTAATATCCCCATGTGAATTTGAAAAAAAATTCCAGTATTGGGACCGGTGTATAAAAAATATATTCCCAAAGTATAAAATATAAATGCAGAAATAATAGCTATATGACCACCATATCGATCAGCAATAGCTCCAAATATTGGTCCTGTTAATCCCCACATCAGCATTTGGATCCCAATCGCAAAACCGAATGAAGTATTGCTGATATTCAAGCTTTCATTGAAGTCAATAAAGAATAATCCAAAAGTTTGTCTTACACCAAGTGAAATTAATACGACAAAACATGCTGCAAATAAAGTTACAATTGCTGTTTTGGATTTAAAAAAATTCTCAGTTATCATTTTAAATGTCTTAATGCTTGTCTAATATCTGCAATTAAGTCATTTGGATCTTCTAGACCAATATGTAACCTTACAAGATGTTCATCATTTGCTAAGTTCATATATTTTCTATATCCTGTTTCTCTAAGTTCTTGATGTAACACCAAACTTTCAAAACCACCCCAGCTATATCCATAGCCAAAAAGTTTTAGTGAATTTACGAACTTTCTAACAGAATTTATATTTTTAGATTTAATCTTTAAGCCCATTAATCCAGATGCACCTGTATAATATTTTTTCCACATTCTAAAATTATGTGAGTCTTTTTTATAAGGATATAAAAGTTTAAATCTTTTATTTTTAGACAAAAATGAAGCTACTTTTTTTGCATTTTCTCTGTGACGATCTAATCTAACATCAAGAGTTCTTAAACCACGAGTAATTAAATAGGCATCATCAGGTCCTAATCTCAAACCTGTAATTCTTTCAGCATCTCTAACTTTGTGAAAAACTTTTTTATTCACTGCCAAGCTGCCACCCATTACATCTGAATGACCAGAATAATATTTAGTAGCTGATACAATTGCCATGTCAAAGCCAAGTTTAATAGGTTTTAAAAAATATGGTGTTCCCCATGTGTTGTCAATTGCAGTTAAAATTTTTTTTTTCTTAGCAATTGAAATAATTTTGCCAAGGTCTTGAAAGTCAAAAGTGTTGCTACCAGGATTTTCAACAAATATTAATTTAGTTTTTTTAGTAATGCTTCTTTCTAGTGTTTTTAAATCGCTTGGATTATAGAAAATAGTTTTAATATTAAATTCTTTTAAAAATTTTTCTGTAAGTAATCTTGTTGGGCTATAAACAGGATCTGCAACTATAATTTCATCACCTGGACGAGTAACACTAAATATAGCTAAAAAAACAGCACCAAAACCTGTTGGAGTTGTGAACACATGGTAACTTTCCTCTAGTTTTGTTAAAATTTTTTGAAGGATATGTGTTGTTGAAGTGCCCTGTCTTCCATAATCGTAATGACCACCGGTAGGATCTTTTTGGGCTTTAGCTTGCGTTTTTCTTATATGCTTCATTGACTTAAAGATAATTGTAGAAGCTCTCACTACTGGAGGATTTACTGATTGATTATGAAAATCTTTAGCTGTGTGCTTTAAAAATGTCTTAAATGAATTACCCATAATAAAATTTGATATGTTTTAAAGACAATGCTATATCCCATCAATAATTTCAATTAAATTATAACTATAGGAAATAATGGGCTATCCAAAAAAACATAGAGGTCGAAGAAAACAAGGCTCAAAAAAAAGAAGAGCCAAAAGAAAGAATAAGAAAAAATAGTTTTTATATTGATGGTTTTAGACAAAAAAATCAACTTTATAAGAAAAATATCCCTCAGCCTATTTGTATTCTCTCTTTTATCTTTATTAGGTTCACTTTGGCTACAAAACACTCTTGCAGACTTTAGGTTTATTAAAGATGTTTATGACGAAAAAGTTAATACCTCAAAATTTTTTAAAGAAGAACTAAATTGTTCAAAAAATAAAGATCTTTGCTTGGGTAGTCACGATTTCGGTTTTCTAAAATTTTCAGAAACTTTAGGAGAATGTTTTATCAATAAATACGAGACTATATATACCTCTGGAAATAAAAGTTTAAATGACAGAAAATATTTATATGTAAATAATAACATGTCCTCAGATAGTGTACTAAAGCCTGAATACAAAAATAAAAATATTGAAGTTTTTTTTAAATTTACAAATGAAAAAAATGAAAACTGTATCAAAAATTACAAATACTATAATTTGTATAAAATTTTTCCTTATTATTTTGAATTCTTGTATGATCTGAAAAATATTTCTTCACTTGGTTCAAATGTGTCGATTAATCCTTTTATCTATGGCGAGGCATCAATTAGCAATATAGTAAAAAGATTTCCCATTAATTTAGTTTTTAAACCACTTTTATTTATAAGTGTTATATTAATGTTTTTGTATTGGAAAAATTATAATTTCATATTTAATGAAATTTTAAAATCAAAAAATAACAAATTTGTCGTCTTTGGACTAGCGTCAGCTGTATTTCTTTTTTTTCATGTATTATTTCTTGGAATGGAAATAGAAAATGAAATATTCAAATTGTTAAGAAAATTGGTAATTGTACTTTTTATCTTATCTGAAATTATTGCACAAAGTCTACTTTCAATAAGACTATTTAAAAATAAAAAAGAACTCAGGTATTATTGTAACACTTATATAATTAATATTAAGTTATTATTTGTAATATTTATTTTTTCAATTTCGCTGTTTGTAATTTTTATTTTATTAGTTTACGACCTGTCTAGTAAAGTAGATTATATTTTAGAATGGAATTACTTTGCTGGTTTGTTATTTTATTATTTATTATCAGCGTTGATGTGGAAAAAACTAACTAGCAATCCATCCTCCACCTAATACTTTAAAGCCAAATTCATCCTTGTTATAAATCACACAAGCTTGACCAGGTGAAATTCCATCTTCAAATTTTTCCAAAATTACTTCAGCTGAGTTATCTTCTTTTAGATTAATTTTTGCATCTAAGAGTTTTCCGGTAGACCTTACTTTAACTAAAATTTTTTTTTTTAACTCACTTTTGTCAACCAAAAGATTTAAATTATCTATATTTATATTCTTTTTGCCAAGATTTTCTTTTGGTCCGACAACGATTTCATTTTTATCTGAATTAATTTTAATAACATATAAAGCATTTTTATCTGAAACTTTAATTCCTTTTCTTTGACCAATAGTAAAATTTATTATTCCATCGTGAACACCTATAACCTTTCCTTCTAAATTTTTGATATTTCCTCTTTTATAAGAATCAGGTCTAAATTTTTGAATAACAGAAGCATAGTCTCCGTTTGGTACAAAGCAAATATCTTGACTATCTGGTTTATCAGCAACATTTAAATTTAATTTTTTTGCAATAATTCTTGTTTGATCTTTTAGCAAACCCCCAAGAGGAAATCTTAAATAGTTTAATTGTTCTCTCGTTGTATTAAATAAAAAATAGCTTTGATCTCTATTTTCATCAATTGCTCTATACATATTTGTTGTATAATTATTAGTAATACTTTTGACATAATGTCCAGTAATCAATGCATCTGCTTTAAGGTCTTTTGAAACATCTAAGAGATCTTTAAATTTAACTGTTGCATTACATTGTACACATGGGATTGGAGTTTCTCCCTTTAGATAGCTATCAACAAAATTATCTATAACGCCTTGTTTAAATCTATTTTGATAATATAAAATTTTGTGTTCAATATTTAACTTATTGGCAACTCTTTTTGCATCCATTATATCTTGACCTGAACAGCACTGTTTTGAAGATGCCACTTCCTTGCTGTCATCATATAATTTGAGGGTTATACCGATTACTTTGTAACCTTCTTTTTTCATCATCCCTGCAACTGTTGAGGAGTCTACACCTCCAGACATAGCTACAACAATTTTAGTATCAGAGGGCTTTTTATTTAAACCTATGGAATTTATTTCATTGTTCATTTCTGGTATTTATACTTATTTCTAATATAAGTTAAATAATGATATTAGATTTTGATCCTGGAGACAAAGTTTCTAATCCTCTTAATAAAGAATGTGGTATAGGTCAAGTTCAATCAATTATTAAGGATAAAGTGACTGTTAATTTTGAAAATGTTGGAAAAAAAGTGATAAATATTAACTTTGTTAAATTAATTAAGATTAATGAAAAAAAGTGAAATCAAAGATATCATTGAAAATTTAATTGATACATTTTTACTTGCAGGTAAAGTTTCAATTAAATTAAGAGAAATTGGTTTAACCAAAAAAATTAAATCAGATAATACCCCTGTTAGTAATGGTGACATAGAAGTAAATGATATTATCACTGAAAGATTAAAAAATTTGACACCACATTTACCAATAGTATCTGAAGAAACTTCTGATAATAGAACAAATAATAATTTAAAAGATTTTTGGCTGGTCGATCCAATTGATGGCACATATGATTATATCAATAATCTAGAGGAATTCACTATCAATGCGGGTTTAATTTTGAACAATGAAGCTATAGCTGGAATAATCTACGCACCAGCAAAAAAAAGGATGTTCTACTCATATGGATATAATCTTTCATTCGAATTGACTAATGGTCAGATCACAAAATTAGAATGTAATAAAAATTTTGATAAAAATAATATAAAATTTGTTTCCTATTCAACAAAAATTAAACCAGAAATTGAGATGATCTATAAATATTTAAATGTAAAAGAACATGTGAGAATGAAAAGTTCATTAAAATTTTGTGTAATAGCATCTGGAGAATTTGATGGCTATGTTGCTGAACCACGAGCATATGAATGGGATATTGCAGCTGGACATGCAATAGTAAAAAATGCTGGTGGCATTATTACTGATTTTAATGGAAATAAAGTTTGTTATGGAAAAAAAGATTTTAAAAATCCAAGTATAATTTTAAAACATAAAAATTTAACCTAATGGATGAACAGACAAGAATAATTTTAAAAATTATAATTTCTGTATCAATATTCGGATTTATCATATTTATATTTGTCAGAAACTATTTAAAAATAAAAATTCAACATTTGGTAGAACAGCAAAAAAAAAATAAAAAATTAAAGTAAATTTATTATTTTATTATATTCATCTTTATTTAAATCCATTACTTTTTTTGATGTTTCAAAATCAAAACCATTACGTGCTAATAATGATATATCTTTTTTATAAAATATAGGTCTATTATCCTCTGTTCTGGCAGGTCCTATTCTTTTTTTTTTACAAATTTTAATTGCTGAAAAAAAATCTTGATCGGAGTTTTCATCATAAATCTTATTTACTGTCTCTTTAATAAAATCATTATTAATACCTTTTCCAATTAAATAATTACGAATTTTATTAATTGAATTGCCTCGCTGAATCATATTTTTAGCCTTGCTTTCAGAGTAAAATTTATCGTTGATAAATTTATTCTTTTCTAAATCAGTCAATACAATATCAATTAAATTTGATATATCTTTTTTTTTTGCAGTAGTAATTGATGCTTTGAGATATTTTTTCAAAAGATATGTTTTAAGTTGCTGTTTAGATGGAGCATATTTTTCTACGTAGATAAATGCGAAATTACGCATTTCATCCACTGTTACTTGTAATGATTTTTTTTTATTTCTTATAGGAATCATAAAAAGATTTATTATAATATAACTTAAAATGATCGAAGAAATTTATAACTATTTTACAATAGAAATGCTTTATTTTTGGGTAAACTTAGGAGTTCTACCTTTTTGGATATTAATAATTTTATTTCCTCAATCAAATTTATGTAAATATTTTGCCGTGTCTATTTTTCCAATATTTTTATTAAGCACAGCTTATATTTTTGTCCTATATATTTCTTATTTAAATTCATATGATTTTTCAGAAAATTTTAGCTTATATATTGGAATTGAGCATATATCTGGATTATTTAATGAAAAATCGTTCCTCTTATTATTTTGGATACATTTTGTATCAATTAATTTATTTGTGGGAGGTTGGATATTAAGAGACTCTCAGAAGTTTTTGATCAATAAATTTTTATTGTCACTGCCATTAACGACAATTTATTTAATAGGGCCAGTTGGGATACTTATATACTGGATGATAAGAATTTTTTATGCCAAAAGATTAAATCTTTACGATTAAAAGCAAAATATAGATGAAAAAACTTTTTATAAAATTAGCAAAATTATTAAATTATGAAATTATAGATCAAAATAACTTTATATCACCAACCTTAAATAAAGATTTAAACAAAGAACTTTCTATATTTAACAATAAATCAATAGTTCTTCCTTTGGGGGAAGTAAAGATTACAAAAAAAATTAAATCTCTATTAATTATTTTTAGAACAAATACAGATATTGAAATTTGGGACCAAAATAAAAAAAGACTATTTGAGTTCCCTAAAATTGAATATTCAATTAGATCATTAAATTCTTTAATTAAATCAATAAAATCATTAAAAAAAAAAATTCCTGAAATTAATGTAAAAACAATAATTGTAGATGATAATTCCACAATCGAAAATTTAGATAAACTTAGGAAAATATCTAACACTCTTGAAAATGTAAGTTTTTTATCTCTTAATCATGAAAAATATAAATCAGTTATAAAAAAACAAAAAACATCACAAACATTTTCAAATCTTGCAAGCTTATTACAATGTTTTGAGCTTGGAAAAGATAAAGGTGATGATTTAGTCTTATTTGTAGAAGATGATTACATTCATTTTGAATCTATGCTTGAAGAAATGATATTCTCTTATCAAAGATTTTCTTCTCAAACTAACAGAGATTTATTTATGTGCCCTTCAGATTATCCTTATCTATATATGGATAATAACAAAACTAATATTGTGATTGGAAATAAGAGACATTGGAGAACTATTGATAAAACTCTTTGTACTTTTCTTACTTCAAAAAGTCTAATTGATAAATACTGGGAAAACTTTAAAAAAACATGCCAAGATCGACACGACCCTTTTGAAAAATATCTCAATGAAATTTATCTTAAAGAGCTTTGTTTTTCACCAATTAAAAGTTTGTCATTACATTTAACTAATATTAATTCTAGTTACGGTCTTTCTCCATTTATTGATTATAAAAATTTATGGAATGAAAATAAATTTATTTTTGAAAGTTCACAAAACTAATTAGGGGCTCTTCTAATTCACATAGAGAGAAATCAAGGAAAAAGAAGAGCCCTTTATTGCATGCAATTAGTCTCGTATCGCGTAAGCTATTACACCTGTTTCAGTAACGTCAGTTCCTTTAGATTCACCTTCCTTACTTAATCTTAAGCCTACAGATACTTTCATCAAACTAAATACAATGTAAGCTACAATGAAAACAAAAGCGTTAACTGCAATAACTCCAATTAACTGTGTACTAAAAGATGCATCAGCATTTGTTGCAGGCACAATTAATGTACCCCAAATACCAGCGAATAAGTGAGCTGGCACTGCTCCCACTACATCATCTATTTGTAGTGAGAATAATAGTTTAGTACCATAAACCACAATTAAACCACCAACTGCACCAATTAAAATTGCTGCTAGAGGTGATGGGGCTAATGGTTCAGCTGTAACTGCAACTAATCCACCAATACATCCATTTAACATTTGAATTACATCAGTTTTACCAAAATGTAATCTTGTGATGGTAGCGGCACCTAGTACACCACCAGCACCTGCTAAAAATGTGTTAATAAAGATTGTTGACACTGCTATTGCATCATCAGCAGTTCCCATAGCTAATTGTGAACCACCATTAAAACCAAACCAACCTAACCATAAAATAAATACACCAATTGTAACTAATGGGATTGATGAAGCTGCAAATG
>MDTG01251915.1_pt1 | contig 12112 bp, 14 predicted proteins | sample 811421 | NCBI WGS metagenome assembly MDTG01 (sample SAMN05326645, study PRJNA326480) | marine metagenome | isolation source: seawater | place: Pacific Ocean: South East | collected 2011
CATCTTCATCTATTCCTGTTTCACCTGCGAGGAATGATGAATTGAAAGCCCAAAGTGAGTCCATGATGTAGTCGTATGCTAACTCATCTGCTTCCTCATCTGTAAGTACACTGTACTCGTTAAAATCACCGTCGTCATTACCATAGTCTTCTACTTGATTACCGCCCCATTCATAAGAATGATGAATAGTACCGTATGTATGTGATAATACATGCCTTTCCATGCGGTCAGTGCAACCTAAGTGTTTAGCAAGAGCATAACCCCTTGCATAAGCACCCTCTAATTCTAATTGTATTTCTTGCCAAATCATCAATCAATTTATCTTTGACAGTTTATATATTATTTCTTTCAGTCTTATTTTTATCCAACCCTTCTCGCTATATCTTGCGCCCGTTGTTGAAGAATATCTTGGGTTTGTTTGTCTTGTATTGATTGTGAAATCGCATTACTCATAGCCTCTTGTCCACCGTAAGTATCGTATGACCTCCCAATGTCTTGTTCAGTAATGTGTCCTAATTCGTAAGGATTCATTTCTCTTAGAGTATCAAGTTCACCTACGGTACTACCGAATGCTGAACCTTTAGGTGCGCCTTGCGCCCTGTATTTACCTGCCCCTCCTACATCAACATAGGATATACTACCATCGGGTAGTACGATAGCATTGTCATTGTGCATACCTAACATATCCCAATTAGCAATTAACGCATGCGGAACAAAATCTCTTGTAGCATGCGCCCTATCTTTTTCGGGATTGTAATGTCGCCCCTCTTGAAATTCAGTTATCATTCCCTCTTGACCTAATCTAGCATCGGGTACACCAACGCCTAATAAATCAAGCAACCTATTCATTTGATATTCGTTTCGTACATGGTCGGGGTGATTACCACGCTTAGAAACAAACCGCCCATGCGGGGTAGTAAATTCTTGTGCGCCTGTGCTTCCCCCCAATGGGAGGCCACGCTCGCCTTGACCTTGCCTTCTTGAAATTTCAAGTAAGGCTGAGTCAATAGGCGACATAGTAAAGCCTATGCGAATTGTCTAATTAAGGACTATCATCATTCTCGTATGAGGGTAAGTGCATATCATACTCATGCGAGAACTGTGATAAGAAGTCCTCTTTGGATTCAAAGCCACCTGCCTCAACTATCTGTTCTAACATCTCGCTAGCCATGTTAGTAGCCATAGTAGCCTCTTCTTGTCTTTGGAAAAGGAATGTATCATCTGTTATCATACCGGACTCTACACCATCTAAGTGTGCTGAATAAAAGATTTCAAAAGCACAACCCTCTTTATCAAGAGGGGTGATAGATGGAGATACAATAAGATAAGAACCTAATGTGTAATCTATTACAGGTTTGAATCTTATAGAAGCAACCCAAGAATGAGGCACTTCATAATCTTCTGCTAATCTTTTGAATAGCATAGCCCAAAAGATACCATCAACCGTTTTTGTTTCTATTACCTCTTGCATGTACGGAAGCCAACCCGAATGTATGTGTTGTGATGATTGGGATAGTTTCTTAATGAACTCACGCATCTCCCTACGATTAACAAGGTAGTCATGTTCTTTATCAGTTAACTTAATCTTGTTAGGAATATCAACCCTTAACTTATGTAATGCTTCTACAATACTTTTACTCTTATACTTATCATTCATCATACCACCTCATAGGATTTAAACTCCCAATACTCTCTCCACTTATGTCCTTCATCGCATACATATACTACAGTTAAATCTGTATCTTCAAATATATCTTTCCTTGACATATCATCACTACCACATACAGGACATACTAAAGGTGCGCATCCATCTTCTAACCAAGATATTAATTTTTTAAATTCTGCCATATTAATCACTCCTTGTGAATGGATTCTTTCTTGTGTCCTCTTTAGGTTTGTTTAACCAAACGCCTCTTTTCTTTAACAACCAAACAATCACTCTTCTTCCCCCATCTTACCGGACTTTTCTTCTTCGCTTGTGTGGTCTTCAATCAAATCATTCTGTAGTGCGAAGTCAATCAACTCTTTGCTTTTAGGTGAATCAGTATTAAGATGTAAGACAAACTTATCATCACCATCTCCTATGTACAATGCCGTACAGTTTTTGTATTCTCTCAATGTCACGCCTCGTATGTATACAATACTATCGGAAGCAAACGACTGATGTGTTGGTGATTTAAACGCCAACCAATCTGTACATTCAGTAGGTACGGTAAACTTATCAGCATAACCATACTCACGGTTAGATGTAATCTCACCCTTGCCCTGTAGGTGTAGTGTACCTGTACCTGCATTCACTCTTACTTGTAGTATATTATTTTCTTCTGTCATAATTCTCATCTCCTTTATCTTTGTCAGTTTATATATTATTTATTCCTCTTCATCGTTTTCTAATCTTGCTCTTGTAGGTATAACAAACTTAGGTGTGTTCATGTTAGGTGAGTTGAATACTTCCCAACCCCTGTTAGTCTGTCTAATCAAATCACCTATGACTACCTCTATCCTACAGTTATGTTCATCTAATACTTGGTAGATGTTCCCACCAATGTACTCTAAGTCTATCCATTTGTTCTGTCCTAATACTAATCTCATACTTTCACTTCCTGTTTCTTTTGGATGAACTCTTTAGGTAGGTCGCCATCCTCAACCATCTTCTTCAATAACATAGTGGCTATACCTTTACGGTCATCCATATCCCCACCGTCAAGGATAGCATTGATTACTTTCCTCTTCTCTTCTACTACTGTGTTGAACTTCTCATCTATAGTATCAGCCACAGTTAGATACACTGCGTGTACATTACTACTGTCTTGTCCGATACGATTGACTCTATCTTCTGCTTGTTCTTCCCATGCCGGAGTCCATTCTCTTTCTACAAAGAGAACAGTATCAGCCGCAGTAAGTGTGATACCTTCCTTAGCCGCAACAGTAGAACATAGGAGAACATCTAACTTACCATCTTGGAAAGCATCAACCCTTCTTTGTCTTTCACTTGCGTCTACCTGTCCTGTAATAACTGCGACTCGCCATTTGTTTCTGTCAGCCTTGAACTGCTCCCATACTCCCTTGAGTACATCTTGGTGGTGAGCAAAGATAACCAATGGCTTACCTGTAATCTCCCTGTAGTTGTTAGCCCAATGGTATGCCGACTCTACTTTTATTTTACCACACTCATGCCGTAAGTCTGTAAGCATGTTAAGTACAAATCCTTTCGGTGTACCTCCGCTTTGTAAGTAGTGGCGATACTCTTCAATCCATGACTGATGTAGAGCATTGTAGTTAGTAAGGTCTTTCTTACTTGGCTTGACTGTGTGAGTTGTTCTTATCTTGTCCGGTAGTTCATCAAGTACTTCCTTCTTGAGTCTACGAATACAGAAATCTCTTGTGCGTTGATGTAGTTCATCAGTATTACTTGCACCGGAGTAATCCCAACCCCAACCATTGTTATGTGCATCACAGTATCTTTGTCCGTAGTTGTAGAAACTATTGAACTCCGCAGGTCTAAGCAGGTTAAGTGTGGTGAAGAACTCCGATGGTCTATTAGTAATAGCAGTACCACTAAGACAAAGTATAGACTCCGAGTTCATGGCTACATCTAATGTGGCTTGAGTTCTTTGAGCCTTGTTGTTCTTGACATAGTGCGACTCATCACAGATAACTATGTTGAACTCTTTCTCAAGTAGTGCATCTCTACGACCACTCATAATATCATAGTTGCATATCACTACATCAGTATCTTGTATGCTACCTTTGCTTCTACCTTCCACTACACTTACTGTCATGTTAGGTAGCCATTCATTGAACTCCCTCTCCCAATTGTACTTAACAGAAGAAGGACATACTACAAGCGCAGGTAGTTTGTCTTGGTTAAGAGCAGTGTAAGCGATGGCTTGGATAGTCTTACCCACACCCATGTCATCACCTATGAGAACTCTACCTTCTGCTAACTGTGCAAACCTAACACCGACATACTGAAACGGATATAGTTCTCTACCTACAGGGAAGTGTTCACTAAGACTTGTACGCATCTGCTCAATCATATCATCATCGTCTAACTTAGATGCACCACTGATAGCAATACGACTTGCTCTTGATTCCATCATGGTATGTATCTGTGGTATCTCATTGATAGCATTAGCAAGTTTGATTGCTTCGGGTATGTGGCTAAGTCTTTTCTTTAGTCGGTCAATCAAAGCGGGTGCTTCATAGATACTAACAGACCATGCTTTAGTATCGGGATTATACTTACGACCTTGAGTTGCTTTGACTTCTCCCATCACACTACTGCGAACATCGGGGTCGCTGATGTACGGCCACTGTAATTCAATGGTGGTACTCTTGAGTATGGCGGAGTAAGTTGATGTGTTCTTCTTCACAACCTTAGTAGGTGAGAAGGTATGTTCACCTTGCATCTCTTTGAGGGTATCGTCAAAGAAACCACCCGCACCCTCTAATGCTTGTACTGCTTTGTCAAGTACATCTTTACTGTCGGTAATAGTCCATAGTTTACTTGCCCCATCAAACTTAACCTGTGGGAATGCAAGGTGTTGCTTTAGTGCTGAATTGAAATCGGGATTGTAAGGATAGACCAAAGCGATACGCTTAGTCTTGAACTCCTTGCCCCACTTGTTCTTCCATATATCATCTACTACTTTCACACTGATAGTAAGTGAGAAAGGTGGAGTCCAACTGTTTACATACTCATGGATAAACTCTTTCGCTTCGCTCCAACTTAACCCATGTGTGTCCATTACTGCATCAACCACTAACTTATCAAAGACATTCTCTCTACCTCTAAGTTTAGTGTTAAGTAAACTCGTAGTGCTTGCTTCCTTCTGTCTTTGAATGCGTTGCATATCTTGAAGTCTGTTGTACTCATGCTTGGCTTCTTCACCAACCTTCTTCATCTCAAGTAAGAAAGAACTTACATCTGCATGACCATCAAGTAGTCCTGTGTCTGCAAGTACTGTAGGTAGTTGTGTGTTCCTGTACTTGTAGAATCTTTCCGATGCCTCAAGTAGTTCATGCTTCTCCATAGAATCTTGATGTGCTATCCTATCAAAGAAAGGGAAGTCTGCTTTGTTAGCACCTACCCCATCATCAACTACAGGCGCACCATAACCAACGAAGGTTCTTATCATTCTGTGAATTATATCTGTGTTCATTCTATCAACTCCTTGTCATCATAAGTTAGGGAATGGTGCAAGTTCCAAAACTCATGCCAAGATATACCCATCATGTTCTCTAACTCATCGTTAGGTGTGTTCATGTATTCACTCAAGTTTATTATTATCTCCTTCATCATTTCTATGTTCATGCTATCATCCCCTTGTCATCTACACACTTACTACACACGAAGTCACTGTATCTACTTGAGAAGTCTACAATATTTTTAGGGCTAAAGAAATCTCTACATGGTCCACACTTATACTTAGTTGATTTACCTTTACCTTGTTTCTCAATACCGAAGTGTGATGATAAACATTCTAAACATTCATCAACACCATCTACATAGTTCGATGGTGGTTTCATTTCTTTACATGCCGGACAATGTATCTCGGTATCTTTCTTTGACTTCTTGTTCAAAGAACATTTAGGATTGATACATTCTTTATCTAACCAATCGTATGTTAAATCATCACACTCATTACAATAGTCATAGTCTTCATCAACCATGTAATCGTGATGGTCTTCAAAACCACCTGTGTCTTTTCCCTTATCAGCAACCTTGTAGTTAGGTGGGTCATACACTGTGGTATAACCACCGAAGCCACCACCCCATGAGGTAACATGAATCTTAGATTCACCGTGTGGTATGTCGCATACTTCTGCGATGTATTCTTGTTGGCTCTTGGCTTCTACTGCATGAGTACAGTGTTGCTCACGCACCCAATCAATCAACTCACCTGCGTCTTTCCATGCGTGTTGCTCGGTAGGTAGTAGTAGGTGTGCAAGGATAGCCAACTGAACTCCGGTACGACCATGCCCACCCGCACACTGTGTAGAGATAACCTTGATGTTGTGTTCACGAATGTCATCTATAACTGCATACCAAAAGTACTTGCTGACTTTAGGTATGGAGAAGTCCGGCCAATCTAATGATATAAACTGTGGCGCACTACCGTTAGTAAGGTGTTGCTCACAAGACCAACCCTCCGGTACAATAGTATCACTGTCTAATTTGTTCATGCTTAATGTTTCACTTGGGCCTAACGCCAATTGTGGTAGTGGATTCATCAAGTGCCAACCACCATTACTATTACGGCCACCCGCCCATACCTCAATACCATCAGTGGTCTTGAAGATTAGGTTGTGTCCTGTATGGCATGACGCTTTGCTTACCCATGTATTATTTTCTTTGCTCATCTTTTTCATCTCCTTCATTTTCTTTTTCTTTGCTTGTTTCTTTTGTCTGTTCTTTCTCTTACCCATATTATTCACTGCTCCATGTACCGGACTTGTTATCATAAGCCGTCATCATTTCAATGAACTTCATCATGTCTTCCTGTGATATAGTAGACATCCAACTTGAGTAATACTTATTCATCTTAGCCAATGTATCTGCACTGTATAACTCATTGTTCTTGAGGAATACAACTGCGAACTTCATAGCATCTTCATCATAGATTTGTTCTTTGGCTTGAGTCTTCATCTTGTACACTTGGTCTACATCAGTACAGAACAGTAAGTCTATTGCTCCATTAACTTCAATTGTTATAGTTGGTATAGGAGTGTTAGGTAGAACCATGTCCATGTTCTTGTTTGGTATAGGTGGTGTGACATCTGTGTTAGTAAACACTTGGTCTTGAAGATGCTTGGTGCATGTCTTACAGTCTGTGTGTCCACAAGGAATGAACTTGCTTGTACCTGCATCACCATACTCACCTGCATGGAACTTAGTTTCAAAAGGAATATCTAAGTAAGCCTCCGGTATATCTTTGTCTAAGAACATAGGATTCTTAGCGAGAGTAGATGGTTTCATTTTCATTCTCTTGATTGCATAAGAAGATACTTCTGTGTTGTCATGTAGTGTAGGTATCTCGGTGCGTCTTAGTTTGTTCGCCTCAAGACCTGCGTAGAATATGTTGAAGATGTTTGAAGTTTGAGTAGATGTATCGTTACTGAGATAAAGTTTGGTTTTGTTTACATCAGTACCAATGTCAAAGGCGAACTTGTTAATGAACTTGTTAAGGAAGAAGCCATTGTTGTGTACGATGTTCTCACATTCATTAACCATACCACAAAGACTCATCATGTTATCCTTGTTAGGTTCTTCTATCATCACTGCTAATGCATCTGCTACTGCTAATGTTTTCTTTACTGCATCACAATACTTAGCACCACCGTAGCCACCGGACCAACCTGTTGAATATACTTTGACCAACCATTTCAATGCACCAATGTAAGAGGGAAGTGTAAGTGGTACGCTTTCTACTGTATTGTAGAATGCCCTACGGTCTGTCGGTATAGTTTCCATAAGCATACTTGCATCAGCATTGTGATACATGTTAGGATAGAGAGCATGAAGTGTAGAGAGATAGATAGGAGTCTTGTTGTTCTTCTGTCCGTAGTGTCTACATTCACCAAGTGCTACGGAGTATGGTGCGGCGACCATGTACCCTGCAAACACACCTGCAAGGTAAGCGGTTTGGTCGGGGTCATAGAGCATCTGTCCATCAAGGAACTGATGAAACTGATTAGACAACCAACCATACTGACGGGCGAACTGATACAAACCAACCTCAACTCCTTCCATGAAAGCATCAGCATGCTCCATGATGTCGTAAGGTTGTGGTTCAATAGTAGGGTCATTACATACCCAACCACTTACAACTTGAACATAAGTTTCAAACTCTTTAACTTCACCTTTGATGTAAGGTACACCATACTTGACACACTGACCACAGTGGTGAGTACCATCACTACCTAATGGGTGAGATACTACAAGACCCTGCTTACCTGCATGCTCACGCAACTGTTCTTCCAACCATGCTAACTCCGAATCATCAGCGTTCTTGACATGGATAATTTGCTCAACATAAATAGCACCATCATCACAACCGAATAGATTACCACCGTATAGTTTACCATTGAAAGTACTTGGCATAGTAGGAGCAGGTGCAATAGGTGGTGCGCCATGTGAACCACGCAACTGTACAAGATGAGTAGTCTTCACCATGTTTAGTCTTGCTCTTGCATTGTTCTTGACTTTATTATTTCTACGCATGGTACTAACAAACTCTAACTCAATCTTAGCAGGGTCAATGTCTAAGTATGTGAGGTCTTGATTAGTAGCATGGTCGTTAGTGCTTACCTTCATAATCATCTTGAAACAATCTTGACCCGCAGTGATACCGTCATGGCCTTCACCAAAGACGATGTGAGAATTAGGATAGAGAACTGCTGACGCATCAGCGTCAATGAATGGTTGAGTAATAAGACAACCATTAGGGTCTACATAACCATGCTCATACATAGGTGAGTCGCTATCATCTTTGGATAACATAGTACTTACTATGCGATGGACAATCTCTTCTGCATCTTCAACACAAGAAGCAGGTGATGACTCAAGCACACCGGGTCGTGGTTGTAATGGACACGCACGAATAAACATTGGATTGACTTCACTATAATCTCCCCCATACCAATGCTCTTTTACTTCTTCCACTGCTCTTGTAATTATATCATTTCTACATTCTTCTAAGTCTGTACCGAACTGTACCTTATCAGCCCAAGCCAATAGTCCTGTATCTAACACAGGCATTGGTCTTGTAAGGTGGTTTCGCATCTTAGTATACTTATTCAAGGCTTCATATTTTTGGCTCATCATGTTTCTCATCTCCTTCATCTTTGTCAGTTTATATATCATTTCTTTTCAGTTCATCTTTTATCTCTAATAGTATCTCTTTGAGTACACCCTCTTTATCATAGACCGCAATCAAAGGTACGCATGTACCATGTCTTGTTGCTATCATACTTCCTCACCTTCAACCCAATCTTTAGAAGCACCACACTTCATACATTCATACCAAAGGTCTGTGAATTGTTCAGCGTCTATTCCATACCCGTACCATACACCATGAGATACTTGTAGTTCCCACTTGCATTTACATTTACTCATACAATCACCTCATACAAATACGCAAGTCTGTATTCACCCGTTCCATTATCATGCGGTTCAAGTGTTATGAAACTTGCTCGCCTTCCATACTTTTGTTTCGGTGGTGATACCGCATGAAAGTTAGTAGGTTCACCATCATAGACAGGCTTGGTGATATGTTTTGTTTGTGTCCATACAGGTTCATCATTGTGTATATAATTACGCCTTAAGTCTACTTCTGTCTTGTAGTTCTTTCTGTATACACGAATGCTACTTGGTAAATATCTATTCATGTTTCTGTATGTAGTAGGAGTTTTATAACCACAGTCGGATAGAATAATAACTCCGTTAGGTAGCCATGAGATAATTGTTTTACCGTGTAGTTTCAATACATAAGTTCCTTCTTCTTCCATGTGTATTCTAACATTAGATTGCATGGGCTTACCTTTGCTTGGGTACTTAGCCCTACTAAAATGACTCGCTACTTCATTGTACTTCATTAGTAGCACCCCGTACAGTAAGTAGGCTCATGCTTACTTGTAGTATGCACAGTGCAACTGCACTCTATACATGTAGTCTTTCGCCAATTCCACCCTGTGATACTACAGGGAATCCATTCAAGATTATCAGTTATCATCAATCGAAATATCTTTGACAGTTTATATACCATTTCAATTCAGTCCTTTGATTTTGTTTCTAAGGTTCACTAATAGGTGTATTAACTTTGACTGTGAAAGTATCATGCTTGTGATGTGTTCACAATATTACTTTGTTCAATATGTTCATGGGTTTGTTCAGCAAAATGAATACTCACTATGTTCAATAGTACCTATACTAATAATATATATTCTTCTTAGAGATAGTATGAGTATTGAGTATAGTCAAATCTTTGAACAACATGATGAACATTATGAACAAGTGAATACTTTGAACTGTATGATACAATGTATTACTCATACACCTGTAATGGACAACGGTTATCGTGAGGGAAACTACAGGGTCAGCCTCACCCCCCTGTATAGAATCCGCCCTGTTAATATAGGGGAGTCTAAATCTCGCTCGCTCTCGCACTGATGAATTATTTTATAGGCTATGCGTGAACATACGAGAGCCAAAAAAGACCAACCCATACGGGTGTGTTGCGATAACGAGCAAGCGTGAACGAATAGTTCAAGCGTATGCGAGGCAACAATACCCCTCCAACGCACACGCTATGGGAAATTTCTCGATAAAAAAAAGCCCCCGCCCCCGAAGGGGCAGGGGCGTATACTACACCACTAAGGCGCACTTATAGTGCGCTACTTACACTCACAGGCTAACGCCACTTAGACGCTTAACATCTGTGGCGAACCATGCGATGCAACGGTTCTTAGCACCTTTACCTGTGTGAACATCTGTAGGCGCACCGGCTTTCTTAGCCAATTTGCACACTTGTATAGCGGGCATGCTTACGATGGTAGTTAGTGTGTATGTGTTCACCTGTACTTGTTCGACTTTACCAACAGATTGAGCCTGTTGGTACACCTTTGCTTCTGCAAGGCGAGCGTTCTTAGCGTCTTTGTCAAGTCCTACCCACCAATCAGCACCGTAGTTCTCCTTGTGTCTTGCCCACGCTTTTTGAGCCTTCTTCTCACTGTCGTAAGGCACACACTTAGAGTCACCTTCAACATACCACGCTTTGCCCGCCTTAACTGTCTGTTCAGTGAAGTTCTTGGCATCTATACGCTTGTGAGCATTCCTAACATTCGCCATAGCATGAGCGACCAAGTTCCTAACTTGACCCTCATTCTTGCCCTTGCTCACAGTGTAAGACCATGTGAACATGTTAGCGAAGTCTTTCCTTGTACAAGAGTACTCGGGTACTTTGTCCACAAAAGCACTACCACCAAACGCACGACCCTCTTCGACTATAGCCTTGAAGATAGGCTTCAGTTGCGTGAAAGTGTAGGTACGGTAGTCTGCTTGTGGGGGAGTCCACGCAGTTTTATCGTCGCCACTTTGCGGGTTAGATGCAAAGTCCATTATACCTGTATGCTCGTCAAGGGTGATAGGCAGGGAGATACTTTTACTTGTACCTCCAAGCCACTCACCTATGAGTGTACACACAGGGGTAAATTGCATACCTCTTGCTTGGGTTCTGTTCACAGTCATGCTCGGGTTTTCCGTTATATCATTTGACATATTTTGACACCTCAACCGACTTATCTATGACAGTTTATATATTAATTCAGTTCAGTGAGCCGATTTTTAGAATCCGAGAAGCCATAGCACATAGCGCATAGCGTGACTAATGGAGGGCGTTATTCACACCCGTATGGGTTGGGGTCAATGGTCGCTATTCATGGGGGGTGCGCCTAGCGGCGTGTTATGGGTATGGGAGTAGCATAGCATGGGGCGGGAGCGACAGTAGAAATCTATAGACCGACGCATACGGGTACAAACAGGGGCGTGGTATAGCGTTCTATAGAATGCTATACGCCCCATACGCCCCCTCATGTATACGCCCCCCGCCCGTAAGGTTGCCATAGCACAGTTCAGTAAAGCGTTCTATAGAACGGGGTACTGCGCCATAGCACACCCCATAGCATGCCCCATAGCACGACCCCTTAGCCGGAGAGATAGCCATAGCACATCCCATAGCACTTCTTTTAACCGCACACGGCGTTTTAATAGAAAAAAAATTTAGAAAAAAAATTACTGTGAAAGTAATTTAGCCGGATAATTTTTATTGTTATGTTACTTAGGCATGCTATGAACCGGCCATTTAATGATGCTTGGTTGGTTCTTAAACGCCAAACTGCGTTAAGCGAGTATGAAGGTTTTGAAGAACTTGAAGATATGCCCGTTCCTAACAAGCCACAAAAAATCGGTATACCTACGCACATAAATAGAATGATAGGTGATGAAGGCGGAAAAGAATATCGTCTTATGTCCGGTGATACAGAACTTGGTAGTATTCATAATGAATTTGAATATAAAAATGATAATGAAAAAATAGAAGATTTTGGAGCG